>ENA-ORSB01000016-ORSB01000016.1-human-gut-metagenome-genome-assembly--contig:-NODE-16-length-177054-cov-15.046887_pt1 | contig 177054 bp, 168 predicted proteins | sample MGYA00242180_ERZ509144 | MGnify/ENA primary metagenome ERZ509144 (study PRJEB26280, sample SAMEA2338661) | human gut metagenome | biome: human gut; feature: human-associated habitat; material...
AAAAGTAATTTCAAATCGTTGCGCCCCGAAATCGTTTATAACAAATTGAATTTCAATTATTTCAAAGAACTCTTATGATTTTTTAGTGGACACTAATGAAAAGAAGTGTATATCGATTTGGGGGCTGCTGACGGTGTATATAGAGGGTTACAGTTTGACGTATTTCTCGTAAAAACCATCGCGGGGAAAGAAGCCAAGACCGAGATAGGGCGTCTGAAGATTGAGGAGGTTGAAGGTGACGATATCAGCCTTTGCAAAGTCAAAAAGGGAGGGGATAAAATAAAAAATGCCCTTGATGAAGGGCTTACACTATTGATAACCAGCAAATGATAACTCCTCAGAGTGTTCTGTTTCTCAATAATAAACCTCAAACAAAAAAGAGAGTCCGGCATATACTTAACCGGACTCTCTTTCTTCTTTATCACCTATCTTACTGGATTCCTTACTTGGCAGATTTCACCTTCCCTCTGCGCCACTCTTCATATAGCAACTCGGGGAGAGTGCGGACGATGTTGAAACATCGGCGGAACTGTTTGCGGGGTTCCTTTGTCAGGCGATGGACAAACTCCACATGGTGACGCACCATCCAATCCGGCGCACGTTTGGTGTCAACCCCGCTGAAAAACTTGAATGCAGCCCCAACTGCAATCATCACCCCATGGCCCAGATGCGGTTTGAGCAATGACATGAAGTATTCCTGTTTCGGCGCGCCTAATGCAACCCATATTATGTCGGCACCATCCTCTTCGATAGTCCTGGCAATCGAGTGATAATCGAAATCCGACACTTTGCAGAATGGAAGTTCTATGAACTTCATATCGCTGACCCCAGGATTTATTTTCACGAGATTCTTCTTCAGCCCATCAAGAATCGATTGCTGGGTTCCGAGGAATATCATACGGTATTTACAGCTCGCAATGATATCCGTGAAAATCTCGCTGCCACAATACTGTTCGACTTTTACGCCATGAATCATCTTGATGTAAAGAGGGACATAACTGCTGTCACAGATTGAGAACATACCGCCATTGACAACATCAAGATAATGTCGCGACCTGTTGGCGGTATTCATTATCACACCGTCAGCCACACAGATGTAATCAGACCCTGGTGCTTCCAGTCTTTCTGCAATCGCATTATGCACTCGCTGTGAATCAAATTCATAGCGGATATTGAAATAATAGTCCATGAGAAATTAAGACTGAAATTGTAATAATTGGAATTATCAGATTAAAATTTTTGCTCCGGTTTTATTCCGGAAATTGGAGTTAAACCCTGACTGGCATATCCATCCTACCCTTGCACCTTGAAATCTTAATCGCGTATATTCTTATTTAGTGGGAAGATGAAGCAGATGAAATAACGTCCTCTTGATAATCGCGAAAATATAACTACATGAAAATACCGTTGGCACAATTAGGAAAAACCATAATCCAAATTGTGACTGGTTAACATAATAATGTGATATCAAATAGCTGTAAATAACAACATCGAACATATAACTTGACAAATACATATCAAGAGAAGCTTTCGATATACTTGCAAGCGCCTTACTTACATAGTTATTGGAAATCTTAATCTTGTAAACCAACAAGAAGAATGCCGTAGCCAATGGCATACCAATCATCCCATTGCCATCTCCAACAAGTTGAATCATCGAATGGTCGCTTATAAAAATAGCATTAAATACCGGATTGATAAGACTACATAATAAAATAAAACCAATAAGCTTCCAAGTTGCGACAGATGGTTGGTATTCCTTAATATACGCACCAATAAAGAAAAATCCACAAGGATATATGACTTCCCAATATCCCGGCACCAAATGTACTCCATATCGATTGAACATGTCCGGCAATGCACATAAGAGATATAATGTGGCTATCAATATCCGCTTATGTCGTTTTGTCTCGATATTTTTCCACAATATATTGAGGAAAGGAGTGAGAAGGAACAAGCCAATCCACATCTCAATATACCATGCGTAACTAATCGCCGAGAAATCAGTTATTTTAAGTATCCATTGAATTGGGCTATAGTGTTCATTCAGAAGTCTCTCACGAAAGATGATGGTAACTGCCGAAATAAATATATAACTCAACAGGACAGACACCATTCCTGAGTAATATTTTCTGGATATTACCTTGTTCAAATTAAGATAGCCGGTAATTATCAAGAACAGAGGGACATTCACCAAAAATAATGTGCGCCCCATACCTTGTAAAAACATCGAAGGACCCTCAAATATGGCATCTCGCGCCGGGGTATTTATGAAAAAATGGCTTGAAATAACAAATAACACCGCGAAACACCGGACAAGATCAAGCCCTGAATTACGGGTAACTTTTACAGGCATTACACCAGTCGCATATAAGGAAATAAACGCCATTATATCAATTAATTATATTAAACATTAGTCATTTGAGCCAACAGGGCATTCCATTTATCCACCACCACCTCAGTAGAATATTGTTTCTGAAGTTTGACATACGATTTCGCCCCCAATAACTGCGTCTTGATTAAGTCACCCCACAGAGAAGCGACCATTTCATCAAAAGAATCAATATTACCGGGAGCAAAAAGCATTCCGATTGCATCATCGCCACGGCCGATGATTTCGGTGAAGCCGCCGTGGTCAGGAGCCACCATCGGCTTCGCGAACCTGGCCGCTTCAAGAATTGTCATCGGGAACCCCTCGTACCAGCGGGAAGCCATAACGAAAAAGCGGGCGTTCGCGTAAAAATCCCGTAATTTTTCTCCCGAGAGATACCCGGCAAGTTCCACATTTGACGGCAGGTCGGCTACCAGGTCGGTATCCCTGACAGCTCCGGCAAGTTTGAATGGGATATCCGGATGCCGCCTGGCTGCTTCAATAATCATATCCACACCCTTTTCCCGGCTAATACGACCGCTATATGCCACATAGTTTCCCGCCTCACAGACTGTCAAGGGAGGGACATCCATCGAGTTCGGAATCACTACTATCTTTTCAGGAGAGAAACCGGCCTGTATCAGCTTCCGACGCTGGAAGTCGGTTATGCATGCAAACATATCGACGTAATCCCTATAATACCTGCCTATCCTGGCGACAGCGTTACGGGCGGCGTAACCTATTGACTTCAACCGTGAATGCTCACAGTTATATTTGACACATCCCCATTCATTTCCACGCTCAAGACACATCTCGCAAGGACGGTTGTCCCTCATAAACAATCCTGTCGGACACATAATCCTGAAATTATGCACCGTCATAACAACCGGGACACCTGCTTTCCGGCATTCCTTCAATGCCGCGGGTGAGATAAAGGGGTAAAGATTATGGACATTAACCACATCCGGCGACTCGCGCCTTATCGCCTCACGCATCGCCTTTACCCCTCCGGGACAATATATTCCTGACACGAAACCACGGATTTTTCCCATCAATGACTCACGGGCATCAGCTGTGGTCATACGCAACTGCGCCACCTCATACCCGATGGGAGGAAGCATCCCCGCCATCTTGTCGACGACAGCCTCTTCTCCCGAATACTTCCCGTAATCGTTATGTACAAGCAATACTTTCATTCTCCTTAATCCCGGCGGAAAATGTCACGGGTATAGACTTTTACCGCCACGTCGTCCAGGACGGTATCGTAACGGTTGGCGACTATCGCATCCGAAAGCCGTTTGAATTCTTCAAGGTCGTTGACCACACGGCTTCCGAAAAAAGTGGAGCCATCTTCAAGCGTCGGTTCGTAGACAATGACATCCGCCCCCTTGGCTTTCACCCGTTTCATGACACCCTGTATGGATGACTGACGGAAATTGTCGCTGTTTGACTTCATTGTCAAGCGAAAGACTCCGACAGTAGTGCGGCGTTCGGATGATGCGTCATAACGGTTGGTTCCCGTGTAGCCGTAGTGACCTGCCATCTTCAATATCTGGTCGGCGATGAAATCCTTTCGTGTGCGGTTGCTCTCGACAATGGCAGAAATCATATTCTGCGGCACATCGGCATAATTGGCAAGCAGCTGCTTGGTATCCTTGGGAAGGCAATAGCCTCCGTAGCCGAAAGAGGGGTTGTTGTAGTGCGAACCGATTCGCGGATCGAGTCCGACTCCATCGATTATCGCCTGCGGGTCAAGCCCCTTCATCTCGGCATATGTATCAAGCTCATTGAAATAGCTGACCCGGAGCGCAAGATATGTATTGGCAAACAATTTCACAGCCTCAGCCTCCTTGAGCCCCATAAACAGAATGGGGATGTCGGTCTTGATCGCCCCCTCTTGCAGGAGAGCTGCAAATTCCTCGGCCTTACGGGTCAAAACGGGGATATCGGCCAATGCCGCAATCGCCCTGTTCTCCTCGTCGAATTCCCCGGAATCAATCATCTTAGGGACACCGATGATTATGCGGCTCGGGAAGAGATTGTCATAAAGAGCCTTGCTCTCGCGCAGGAATTCCGGGGAGAAGAGCAGATTAAGCTTTTTGATACCTCGACCGGCATAACGCATATAAAGGTTGCGGCAATATCCTACCGGAATCGTCGACTTGATGACCATGACCGCATCGGGATTCACCGACAGGGCCAGGTCAATCACCTCCTCGATACAATGTGTGTCAAAGAAATTCTTCTCCGGGTCATAATTGGTAGGGGTAGCGATGACGATGAAATCCGCATCACGATAGGCCATGGCTCCGTCAAGCGTGGCTGTGAGGTCAAGTTCCTTTTCAGCCAGGTATCTCTCTATGTAATCATCCTGGATGGGAGACCGCTTGCTGTTGATCAGGTTCACCTTGTCGGCAATCACATCGACCGCAGTCACACGATGGTGCTGTGCAAGCAACACAGCCAGGCTCAACCCGACATATCCGGTTCCTGCTACTGCTATCTTCATATTGTCAAACTTTAAATGTCAAGTATCCTGCGAATCCGGCTGTAAATCCGGGCAGGTATCGAATGGTAGGCGCGTAACCGGCGCATAATCCTTTCATCCGGAACGATTTTTGCGGGGAACTCTAAATGAGCGTCCGCATCAAGGTTCATCTCCACCTTGAAACGGGAATATTTCTGACGGCAATTCGTTGCGGCTGCTCCATACCCTTCGTTTGCGACAAACGAACGGAACGGATGGACGGAATACAGCCCCTTGCGGAACTGATGGAAACAGAATCGGATGGCCCACGAGTTGTTGCGTCCGTTCTTGTAGTCATCGAGCATCCCGAACATATCGCTTCCGCCACGGTTGAAACCTTTACGGATTTCGGGCAACGCCCTGAACCGCTCCCAGTCGGCAATCTCCCAGTCTATACCGCGCCAACGGTCAGCCCATGTGGCCCAGCCCCATGACGAGGAACGGTTGGCGAGGTAGACATCTCCGCGATAATCCTCCGGACGCTTGATTTTAAGTCCGTAGCCACAGACCGAGAGTATCCGGCTGTCAACCTTGTAGCGTTCGAGGGCCGCATTCATATACCGGAGGAATGACGGGGCGCAGTAAAGGTCATCCTCAATCACGATAACTTTGTCATACCGTTGGAGCATACGGGTGATTCCCCCGATGACATTGCGGGCAAGTCCTTGGTTGCGGGAAGATTTGAAAATCTGGAGTCCGTGGTTCTCGGCAATCTCAGCCACTTTCTCGACTGCGGCCACATCATTTTCGTCGCGTGGTCCATCGATAAAGACATATTTCGGCGACTCGGAATAGAGGTCGTTGGCCGAAAGGGATTCCAATAACCGTTTCAACGAGTCGGGACGGTTGAAGGCGAAAATCGCGATGGGAGCAAGTGTCCCCACTACTGTTTCATTGGCATCCATAAAGGTTCAGAAAGGTTGGATTCTCGATGGCAGCATATTCAGCACCATAAACGCGTAAAGCTTGACATTGACCGGATTGTACCTTAGTCCGATGCAACACTCCCGTATGGACTTGCGACGCATCCGCAGGCGCATATATATATTGGCCCTCATCTTGTGCCAATGGGCGACATAACGTTTCAGGCCGGGAGCCGGTCTGCTTTTGTAAAGCTCTTCAAGATTCATCCCCACATAATCGGTCTCGGGAGGTATCCGCTTGGGCTTCTCCTTCACGTCGTAACCCTCGACAACGAATGTGGCGGCGGGCAATGTGGAATATGCGATACGGTAGCAGGCGGCCAGACGTGCCCAGGTCAGCAAATCCTCACCTGATTTGATTCCCAGCGGGAAACCTCCGACCGACTTGATTGCGGATTTCCTGACCATCACGGCCGATGTCCAGAGAGGCGGATGGGAACAGGAGGCGACTTCAAAATAATTTGTCAGTTCACCAGTATGACCACTAAAAGGAAGACGGTTGATAATCGTGGTTTTCTGTGAACCGTCCGGCTGGCGGAATTTATAATTGGACGCGAATACCCCGCAATGAGGATAGACCTTCACAAGGTCACTCATCACACAGAGATAGTCCACATCCCATTCATCATCAGCGTCAAGAAACGCGATGATTTCACCCCGCGATTCCTCGATGCCACGATTGCGTGCGGCAGACACCCCAGCGTTGGGCTGATTGACAATCCGAATCCGTGAATCTGAAAATGATTTCACCGCCTCAACCGACCCGTCGGTTGAGCCATCATTGACAATCACCACTTCATAATCCTGACAAGACTGGTTCAGCACCGTGCGGATGGTCTTGCCTATGCTGCGCTCCTTGTTGTAAAGGGGTATTACAATCGAAATCACCGGAGATATTTTTTCTTAATGATATTATAGAATGATTTAGGATTCGCATCCAGCTGTTGGAGGGAATAGGTCCGGGTGTTGAGCTTGAACATCCCGGTCTCAGCCGTCAAATCCTCCATCTTTCGTTCGTCATAGTCATCGGCAAGTATCATACGCAGACCGTGGATTGCGGGATTGTTGAAGGGAATCGCATCAATAATGCTTCTTACATCACTGTCAGTACGATACAGAATATCTATGAAATGGTCGAACAGGAAGTAATCAATCAGGATATCATTGTCGTTCAGGTAATTCTCGAACGCCTTGGCGACCCTGCGCATTATACCGCATTCCCGACCACAAGCCATCACAAAGACAGCCCAACGGCATTCCGATACGAAGTATCCCTTTGGCGCGGTCTTTACGGAGAAAAATGGAGACTCGAAAATCCTCTCATCCAAAGGCGCGGTCAAAAGCATCGTGGCATCAAGCCAGAGTCCTCCCTGCTGCGCCAGCAGGTTCATCCTTATAATATCTGCAAAATGAGCGTGACTCAGCGTTCCCTCTCGATAGCGGCGCATCGCGATGTGGGGCATCACCACATACTCCCTGTAATTTTCCCCGGTAAGCAACACCACCTCATGGCCGTTCGCGTTAGCCAATATCGACTTGTAGCACAACCTGACCATTTCGGGCATTTTCTCCTCCCCCTGAAGCCAGCAGACCCAGACCGCGCCGGGCTTTCTCACACGGGGCCGCGCCATCCCAACCGGAGTCTGCCCGTCAGGCAGATACTTCGCCACCTTCTGCTGTATGCGTCGGTTACGGTCATCATTTATTTTCCCGACTACTCCGGCCGGCAAAAACCGCTGACCATACACCAGAACGAGATTCGACAACGCGACATACGGACCGAACCTGAATATTTTCCGGAGCATATTCCGGATATTGCCTCCCTTTATCTTCATCCCAACTTATCTTTAAGACCCAACGCCATACCGTAGAATCCCCACGGGAAGGAAAGGGTCACCATCGAATATGACAGTGTGTTGTCAGAATACATCGTCACGAACACACCCATCAATGACGCTCCCGCCACCAATGCCGCCATTCGGGTGTATGGGTTGACACATTTATGGTAGAGGATAATGCAATGAAGCGTCACCGCGAAATATGCGAGTCCGAAAAGCACAATCCCGACCAATCCATTGTCACATTTCAGAACCAGAAAATCATTGTGCATCTGTCCTCCCCTTCTGGAGTCAGTGGCCTCGGTATAGAAAAATGTCTGGACTCGGCCGGTTCCCGAGCCAATTGTCTCATGCCCTTTATAGAACCTTTCTGTCGCGTCCTCCCACATGAACTTACGCATATTGGTGCGGACATTGTTCTCATCGTAATTACCTGTGACATAATCCGTGATTGTCACATCGTCCGGGCGGAGAAACATCTTGTTTTTCACCGACGGAATATAAAACATCGAGCATAATCCCAACACTCCACAGGCAATCGCGACAGGCACACCTTTCGCCCGGTATTTCAGCACAAAGAAAGTGGCTAATGCCACGACAGTCCCGAAAATGTCCGTGCGGTATATGAATATTATACATGGCAGGCAAAAGAATATTCCCCACCAGAAATTACGCTTCTTCTCGTCACTGAACTCGACAAGCGCGAACGAGAAAATCACCATCGTAATGATACTCGTCGTCATCGCGGCATGGAACCAGAAAAACTGTCCCATCATAAGTTTCAGCGGTGGAATCATCATCAGACCTATGCCGACGGTTGCCACCCGTCGTGCCCATATCCCCGCTGAGAGCATCACCTCTCCGTCGCTCACCACCTTGGCGGCGAACAACGCGAACAGGAATGGGTAGATATATTTCAGAATCATTCTCACACCGAATATCGGCGACGGCGTATAGAAGCAACCTATGATTTCCCACACTATGAACACGACGAACAGCCACATCGGCCATGAAATCCGCAGTTTCCCGACAGCCTTGAATGCTCCAATCACACACAACACCTCAAGAAAAGCGAGACGTAGCGAGAGCACCGGAGTCAATCCGATATAAGCCGTGGCGAACATCAGGATTATCAGTCCCTCCAGACCCGACAACCTCATCAGGGAGCGGTCACCATAAGGCATCCGCCATTCCACATCAGGGGCAAACAACAGTTTAAGCTCCCAAAATGAGAGGATGACAAATATTAAAAGCGCAATTACAGTCATAGATTCTTAAACAACCTGAGCCATTGAGGCATGATGGTATCGGGATAGAACCGGGCGACTTCCGACCGCGCGGCCTCACCCATACGTCGGCGCATCGCTCCATCAGTCATCAGACATTCCAAAGCACGCGAGAAAGCCTCCACATCCTGCTCCGGAACAACGATACCAGTACGTTCGGAAACTATCTCGCACGGGCCGCACGGGCAATCCATAGCCACCGTCGGCAGTCCGCACTCCATCGCCTCCGTGATGACAAGTCCGAACCCGTCGCTACGCGAGGGGAAAGCATAAATCGATGCCTCTATCAACTTATCAGCGATATTGCGGCAAGGAGGATTCAGACTCACCTGTTCCCCCATATCATATTTCTTGATAATCTCCCGCAAGAGGTATTCCTCCTGGCCGGAACCGTACAGCTCCACACTCCATTCGGGATATTTCCGGGCCAGAGGCCCGAACGCCTCCAGCAACTGGTCCATACCCTTTGATGGGGTCCAGCTACCGACAGCGATAATACGTTTTGAGCGGCAATCCGACTTCCGTTCGCTCCGGAACGACAACGGATTATGCACATATGTCATATTCCGGGGATTGCCCCACAGCCCGACATCCTTTTTTGTCAACCCCACAAAAAGGTCATATTTACGGGATGTCATCTTTAGTTTCCACTGCAACCACCTCATCTTGAGTATATGCAGCCATCGGAAACGAATCGAGTGCAACCCTTTCACAAAATTGACAAGGAAATTTCTGGTATAATGAAACTCCAGCACCTTCTTGCTCCCATCCTCAAGCAACGGCAGCACCTCGACTGCCGTTCCTGCAACCGCAACGGCGACATCCGGCTTCAACCTGTCGAACAGCCCGGCGATTTCGCGCCGATAAGCGACCTTGTCCCCCGCAGCGACAGGCAGCATCACCCGCTCCACTCCACTGTCAAGCGAGAAGAACGGTTCCCGGTCATCACGCAGCGTCACCACCGTCACCTTCACATCCTCCTGCTTCGCCCACCAGTTAAGCTTCGTGGTAACCACCCTCTCAGTCCCCCCCGACAGCCCCAGTCCGTCAATACAATAAACGATTTTCATTCAGTCCTCGAAATAATAGTTTTGGGCAACCCTATCACCGCCGCCATAACCCGTTTCTGAATCCACGCACATCCCACTGCCACTGGCATCAGCAAAACCAACCCCCATATCAGTATCAATATCGATACGCGGGGATAATACAAAATCCACTGTAATGGACGACTTCCGGTAAAGAAAATTCCATGTAGAAACCATAGATTCATACTATAGACCCCAATCCAAGTCAACATCCTCTTCAACCGCCGACCCTTCAATTCCCTAATCCATAACAGACACAGGAATATAAATATCCCGGCAAATACAGCCTCCGGCAGCCCTCCGACATTTACATTCATCAATAATACAATTTGTCGTATCATTAGGGTTGTTCCCTCCAACACAAAACAAGCAATTTTAGAGAAATGCTTAATAATTGCCCCCCCCTGCTCAAATATATTCCATTTTGAAACCAATATTCCCAAAACAGAAACCACCAACGTTCCCAAGACAGCATCCATCGGGAAAGAACTCATCCGTCCTGATAACCCGGAAACTCTCGCGCCCCAATACAACAGTTGAAAAAAAGCCAGCAATAACACATCTCTCCTTTTTGAAGTCCCAGAGAAAATTCTCAACATGACCGGAGATATGGCAAGCAGTATTATATAAAAACAGACATACCATGCGAACACGACATTCACATAGGGATAACCCGGAGCAGTCGCTCCTCCAAACAAATTCCGGAAGAACATTTTCCCGCTTGGGAGTTCATCTCCAATCAAAAGAGCATAAAGTAGAAAAATGCCGGCTATTACCCAATAATTTACCAGAAATCTGAGTCCTCGCTGCGTAACAGATTTTATGGAATTATACTTAAATCTGTTACGCCATATGGCATAACCACTTGTAAAAGCGAATATTGCCACACATAATTTACCGGCTCCGGCAAAAATCCTTTCCAACGAAACCCCACCCATCTGCAATGGTTCATAAAAATAATTCTCTTCCAGACGGTAGTCCGGGAAACCAAAGAAATGATGCACTAACATCATCACCAACGCAATTCCAGCCATCATCTTGGCTTCCTCCCTTCCATAGAAAGATTTTTCCATTGTTGAGTCCATCGATGCGCGTAATTAAGATATATCTGATTAATGTTTGTCGAGAATATACTGATATGTTTTATCCAGATTCTCCGCCAGTCGCTGAGGTGTCAACTCCTTATGGATTAACTTCCGTAGATAGCAGACCATCGATTGTGCATCGTCGGGGTGTGACAATACCCACCGCATTTTTTCCGCGATGGCATCGATATGGTTTGTGTCAACCAACAAGCCGTTATCCATATCCTTTACAAACTCTGTGACCGCACCAAACTCCGGAGCGATGAACGGGGTTCCCAGCAACGCCGATTCATAGGGAACCAAGCCAAAGCCTTCACCTACCTTTGTCAGGGTAAGCGTCAAATCACTTGCCCTATAAACAGTCTGGATGTCAGCAATCTGTTTTCCAGTCATCACCACTTTGTCCGAAACTCCTTCTTCTCGGATGATAGAACGGTAATAGTCCATAAGATTATCTTTGCCTCCGCCACCGGCGATAAGCAATTTCGCGCTCGGAAACTCTGCTGAAATGTTTGCGAAAGCCCTTATGGCATTGTCATGACCCTTATGTTCGGAAAGCTGCCCGACCGAAGAAATCAGAATATCCTCCGGACGGAATCCGAGCTTGACCTTTGCATCTTCCTTGGTGAGTGCTGAACACATGCCTGACACATTAACGGCATCGTAAAGAACCTTGACATCAGTATGCCGTCCTTTCGACAGATAACGCTCCATCGAATATCTCGAAACGCATACAATCAAATCGAAAAGTTTTTGAGCAGACGGTGGTGCAATCCACTCCAGCACATGGCTACGGTAATGGCCCATAATCCTCGCATGGGTCAGTTTTCTCGTCGCCCAGACCCACATCATAACGTCATTACGCATAAGATTGACATCAAGGATATCAATCCCACGCTGTTTGATAAATGCGGCTAACTGCATCCCGAGAATCGAGCGTTTCAGCAAATCAGTACCCTTTACGGGATGACTCCACCGGTCACTTCCCATCCACCACTTCACGGAATCATTGAGCCAGACCTTCTCACAATCAATGCAGTCATACCTTTTATGATGCTCCCGGGGAAACGGGAATACTAATATAGGTTCATATTTTTCCCTGTCGAGATTGGCAAGCATGTCACACAGCACCCTCTCCGCTCCGGCAAAAATATGGCTGTAATCCAGAAACGCGACCTTGACTCTTTCCAGTATCATCTGATTATTAACACCATTAGTATCCCAAAATCATTCAATCCATCAGGCAAGATGTGCCGATAGTATTTTATATATATTGAGGCCACACAAACGCCACACAGATATGGGTGACACTCCGAATTTACGGGTTTTGGAGGTAACTTTTTTATAGAGCTGAGGAACCGCTGTCTTAAGGAATCCGTCAAATTCCTTCAAACGTATTCCGCTATCTTTCTCATTACCACAAAGAGAGGGCTGCATCAGAAGACGATAGGCAAAAGCTGCGATATTGAGATTGTCTTCAAACAAGTATTTCTCTATTGGCGACTGCGGTTGTTTATCTCCTGTCGATGAAATCAGTTTTCGAGCCACTGAGAGATAATCTGTAATATGTGCCCGGTAGCCCATCACGCTGATACTTTGTCCCTCTCGGCCTACCAGATATTGATATATTCTGTATGGTGAGAAATATATGGTTTTCACATATGACAGAGGGGTATTGATATAATCTATGTCTCCATAGAATTTTTCCCAAACATGAAATCTATGCTCTTTGAGCATTTTTGTCCGATATGTGACTGCATGTATGGTTTTTCTAAATGTTCCCAGCATCCTGACATAATCATTGAGATCATATGTCTGGCCATACAATTCCGGAGAGAAATCTCGTTCGATTTTATTATCATTCTCATCCACCTCATTGTATGGCGAAAGCACCATATCTGCATCGATAGTCTGCAGTTCCTCTATGAAACGGTCAAGGCTCTCTGTGCAAAACCAGTCATCACTGTCAAGAGACTTGTAATACTCTCCTTGCGCCTCCTCTATCGACCGATTTATACCAGACCCCCATCCTCCGTTAGGCTTGTCAATCACTCGCAACAAATCGGGGTTACAAGCTTCAAATTCCCGTGCAATCTCCAATGACCTGTCTTTGGAACCATCATTGACGACTATTATCTCGCAAAGGTCACGATGTTTTATGCCGGTGACACTTGTGAGACATCGGTGGAGATACTTCTCCATATTGTAGACGGGAATACCTATCGTCAGTATCTTTTTCATCACAAAATCACTTTTTGAAGTATTCAAACACTCTTGCTATGACAGGAGCCATATCATAATACTTATATTCGGCCAGTCTTCCTCCAAAAATCACATTCTCCTCACAATCAGCCAAATCCTTGTATTCAAGGAACAGTTGCTGATTTCGGTTGTCATTAATTGGATAGAATGGTTCTATCTCATCATCCCACTCCATCGGATATTCCCTGGAGACAACGGTCTGTGGATTCCGGTCAATCTCAGCCCCGAATGACTCAAAATGCTTATGTTCGATTATACGGGTATACGGGACATTAGCAGATGTGTAATTCACGACAGCGTTACCTTGGAAATTGGATTGTGTGAGAATCTCCGTCTCAAATCTCACTGACCGGTATTCCAGTTTCCCGAAACGATAATCATAGAACTCATCTATCTTTCCGGTGAAGACACATTTGTCAGCCATAGCTCTCCAGTATTCCCTGCGTTCAAAAAAATCGGTATCAAGCACAACATCAATACCTTTGAGAAGCCCTTCTATAAGCTTGTTGTATCCTCCTACCGGAATACCCTGATATGCGTCATTGAAGTAATTATTGTCAAAGCTCATTCTTACAGGCAGGCGACGAATTATGAACGCGGGCAATTCCGAACAAGACCGTCCCCATTGCTTTTCAGTGTAGCCCTTGATAAGCTGCTCGTATATATCTTTGCCAATCAAAGAAATCGCTTGTTCCTCAAGATTGCGGGGACTTGTCACTCCAGCCGACCGCATACCTGCGAGAGCCTCTTCCCTCTGTTTCTCCAACCTCTCCAGAGCTTCCGCTGGTGTTCTGACTCCCCACATCTGATAAAATGTGTTCATATTGAACGGGAGATTATATAACTTCCCGTCAGGTGCGACTGCTACGGGGCAATTGGTATAACGGTTAAACGGCACTATGGCATTGACAAAATCCCAGACCCGTTTGTCTGAAGTATGAAAAATATGTGCGCCATATTTATGGACATTTATACCTGCGATTTTTTCACAGTATATATTCCCTCCCGCATGCGGACGCTTCTCAATCACCAGACATCTCCGACCGGCGTCCGTAGCCATCCTGGCAAACGTGGCTCCAAAAAGGCCAGAACCTACAATAAGGTAATCATATTGTTTAGTTGGCATTTTCATCAGTTTGAACAAGTTCTTTGAACAGATTTTCCCATTGGTCGGCGATATTTGAGACCTCAAACCGTCTCACAGAATCCACCGCATTATCAGAGAGCCGTTTCCTGTAAGCATCATCCTCAATCAAACGGCGCAGCTTTTCCACATACTGCTTCTCCTCAAACGGTGTCACAAGCTCTCCACTTACTCCCGGTGTGACTATGTCAGATGCCGATGCGAAACTATTGTACGCAACAGGCACACATCCACATTGCATCCCTTCAATCAGCACCATCGGCCATCCTTCTGATATACTCGTCAGACAGATAATGGAAGATTCTTCCTGATATGGTCTCGATTCAGCGTAACCCACCATCTCGACATTCGAGATGCTTTTGAGAATCTGCTTCAACCGATTTACACGCCCTTCTGAACCATATCCGACGATAACCAGTTTCCAGTCAGGATATTCATTGGCGATTTTTGCCCAGATACGCGCCATCCAATCCTCTCGCTTGACATTTCCAAACAGCGCGACAAACAGCAACTGCTTTTTCTTTCTCTTTGGAATGACATCATCATACGGGTTCGGGTTCGGAATGAATCTGAACTTTGACGCATATCCCGGACATAGAGCATCGAGTTCTTTAAATGAATTCCTGGAAAGCGCACAAATCAAATCCGTCTGAGGTACCATCCGTTCAAATTCACTCTTGATGGAGTTCAATGACTGACGCTTTATGCGTGGATACAATATCATTCGTGCCAGCCGCTTTAACCGCTCCTTGAACGAAGTGTCTCTCAAAGGCTCAACCTTGAGCTGCCAGATATATTTGTAGGCATTGGATGGATATGTATGGAGAACAGACACCACCGGTTTGCCGATTTCCTTGCATTTCAGCCATAGACGGGAATCATCGAAATTCCCGCTCTGGTTTACCACGACATCAATCCGGTTTCTTCTCAAGAACTCGAAATAATATTCGATGTTTTCACGGGAGAGCAAATCTCCCGACGGAAGATACTCCAGCGGAGCCGGATAGTCATACTCGTGCCTGATGGTCATTCCGGACGGATAAATCAGATAGAACACTTTATGCCCACGTCGTTGTAATTCCCGGGTGATTGCATCGGTGGCACATCCGATTCCTCCCTTATGAGGATGAAACGGTGTTATATAGCAAAATACAATTCTCATAGACTATGCCTTCGTTCTAACAAGATTGTCTTTTATTCTTTTTACAATTCCGTAGCTCCGCATACTCATATCTGCGATTGACCGCAACAAGGGATTGCGCAATCTCATATTCCAGGCTTCAAAACATGTCGGTTTATAATCACACCGCTTGATATCCTCCTGGAGCAATCTGAAGTATTCGCAATCATAGGCGGCTTTAGGCAACTTCCATGCTTTTCTAAAAGAATAATGCCATATTTTGAGTCGCCATTTGGTGATGGCAGGAAGATATCGAGTCCGCTCATCTCCCGGGAATGAGTTGTTGAGATGTCTGTCGTATTCCTGACCATAATCCCACGTGCCCTTGAATGTCTTCATTGCACTTTGAGGATTAGCATCAATTCTTACCAGATAATATCCTTCGTTAGCAACCATCACATCCTTATGTGTATTGAAACTTAAACGGATATTCATCAGGTAATCCTCCGCGGACACGATGCTTTGTGGAAAATCAAAAACGAAATCCGTAAACAATTTCCGTCTGAAGAACTTCGCCCACGGGCCGGTAGATATTTCTCCAAGGATTATCTTCTTGCGGTATTTATCAACATCCATTATACTGCAGTCCGGCCTATACGACTTATTTATATTAACAGGAGTGGAATATACGATATCTCCTTCGAAATCACTAGCTTTCGCTACCACTTCAGAGAAAGACGGCAACAACACGTCATCCGCATCAAGGAACGTAACCCATTCACCCAAGGCAGCTTTGACTCCATTTGCCCTGGCTCGATTTGCACCTTGATTCGTTTGTCGCACTAACTTTAGACGTGGATTAACAGTAACGTAGCGCTCAACAATCTTATATCCGTCATCAATGCTTCCGTCATCCACAAAAACCGCTTCATAGTCACACGGCTGTTGTTCCACACTCTTGATAGCGTCCTCAATAAACGCCGCAGAGTTGTAAAATGGAATTATAACTGAAATTTTGGGAGTATTCACTGCGGTATAGTCATAGTTATTTCATCACATTCTTTCTATCTTTCACTATTTTTGAGCAACCCCATTATTTTCAAGAAAGGGTTCATTACTTTAATGCCAAATAATTTAATGACCAATATTGTCAGAATCTCTTTTAATGGTGCTTTTTCTTTCACCAGATACTTTAATGGGACTGCATTACGCCGCATTATTGAGTCAACGGCATCAATAGTCTCAGTATCGTTCCATCCATGAAGTATCGCCGCTTTATAGTTTATAAGCGACGCGTTGAAATAGGTTCTGACAAGACCGTATTCTCCATATTTAGAACCAACAGAAATCAATTGGGCATACACAATCACGTGGTCATAAAACAATCTGTTATTGAATTTTAAAGGTCGCGTAGTCGAACCCTTTCTCTCTCTGACATAATATCCAACCAAATCAGAGAGTATTACAGTCTTTATATTTGGCAGTAAGTTACATATGAAATATTCATCTTCGTAATATAAGTTTTTTGGGAATTTTTCTGCATTTTTAATTGCTTCTGTCTTATAAATTTTATCCCATACTATATGACAAATAGACCAATTCTCAAATGCTTTGAAAATATTATTTTTACCGCTTATCTTAGATAACGATTGCTGAGAAACATTGTTGCCCTCTCTTCTTGGAGTATTTTTGAAATTAAATGATTTAAATTGAATGAAGTCTATATCCTCCGACTCATCAAATAAAGTTGTCAAATTTTCCAAAAGGTTATTCTGAGCATATAAATCATCTGAATCCAAAAACATCAGATATTCCCCGTGTGCAATCTCAATCCCAATATTACGAGCAACCGATTGCCCTTCGTTTTGTTTATGAACTACTTTTACACGTTCATCTGCCGCCGCATATTCATCGCAGATTATTCCGCTATTATCTGTCGATCCATCATCGACAAGAATAACCTCAATATTCTGAAGAGTCTGGCATAACACACTGTCGACAGCTTCTCGCAAGTAGCTCTCAACATTATAAACCGGTATAATTACAGTAACTTTAGGACTCATAAGAAGATATAATAAATTAGATTAGTGTCTCTACGTATTAATTATTTAATCCCAACAACTTAACAACCATACTCTCTTCAAACCTCCGCATATATTTTCGCCTTTTTTCTCGTAGAAGTGGCTCCAAGAAAAAGCCGGGCAGTAATAGGAGATAGACGAAGGTTACAACCAATTCCTATAGAAATATATATGAGTGGTATGGACAATATCACAGCACACAAATATTCAATCAACTGAGCATCTATCGACATAAAGTAGTCTCCCCAGATATGTAAATCCGGCAAGAAAAAATAATGTATGAAGTAGACATCGATAGACCTGCGCCCAATCAATGATAAAAATCTTCCCATCTTAGAGGATGTACTCAAAACCGGATATTTGTGAAATAAGACCCAGACAATCAAAAGCGACGCTGTATGCATTACAAGATTGTAAATACCACTGCCAAAACGCATCCAGTCAACTCCATAAAGAGCGGCAAATATTTGTAACACAATATCGGATGATTCCCGAAACTCCCTATGCAACAATGCCTACCACAACCATCAGCATAGCCAATCCGCGCATTGCATCCACATATCCAATCCGCTCTTTAATTCAGTATTTCTTGAGGATAAAATTATATGATGTTTTTTTGAGGAAAACATATACCGATGTGGTCATTTTTAATATTCCCATACAGCCTAACAATACAAGGATTGATATCAATGGGACAATAACCACATAGAAGAGTCCTTGGGGAACGGCATCAAAGTTGAGCCATCTTGCCAGATAAGTCTCCAACAAGATGGTTTGAAGCACATATATCCACAATGTTTCACGACCTATCTGATTCAAGCTTTTTCCTAAATAGGTGTTATGGAAATTCCGGGAAGCAAGCCACTCAAATATTCCAAAAAACATCAGACTGCCGCTTAATCCTATCGCAAGACGATAGCCCATCACATACCACCAGTCAAATGACATCGCCAATTCCGGAGTGAGGAAGATAAGCGAATCCTGGGGCTGATATCTCCAAAATGACGCATCAAAAAACAGAACCAGCAACAACCATACGATACCACTTACAAGCGTGATTTCTTTACGCTTTTGCTGAACTGTTGCCAACTTGTCTTTTAGAAAAGCACCTGCAAGAAAACAAGGGTACATCATCTTGATATTATAAAGGATAAACGCCTGTGATATAACAAGGGACAGGAGCAATGGAAACCACTTCCTTTTAGTTGGCAAAGATACTGTGACCGCATAAAGCACGAAGCAAAACAACGCGCTCTTCAGGAACCATAAGGAATATATGATTGTGTTAATCAATCTCCCATATTCTCCGAAGACATATCTCATTATGAATGCAAAGACAACAATTGGCATCATCAACGACCAACACCGTTTCGCAATCAATTGGTTGACCGAATATTTACCACTGTCTATCACAGCCTTTGCGAAAAAGCCAGAAATAGCCATAAACAATGGCATATGAAAGGAATATATCACGCGATACACACCTTTGTCCCAATAATCGCCAGACACAAGATATTGCACGGCATGCCCGACTATCACCATAAAGATGGCAAACCCTTTGAGCATATCCATCGAGACCAGACGTTTGTTATGTTTCTTCATAGAGAGATAAATATATCCTCGACAGCATTTATTTCTTACCGGAGTGTATCAAGGAATCCTTCAGGCCGAAAATCTTATTTTTTAAGGCCGCCGCCCGCTCAAAGATCTCCACATTCTTGGTGACCATATTGATACGGCCAATCCTGCGCGAGAGCATCAACTCTTCTCTCTTTATTCTCCAGATTCCATATTCGGGGATACGGGGTTTACCATAGCTGATTATCCCGTCAAAGAAATCCATGAACATCTTTTCCCACTCAAGGAACGGATTGTCGATATGCGGAGTTGTATGGAAATAGGTCTCATACAGTTCACGGTCATTGTCAACCTTGATTACATACTCTATCGCTTCAGAGACCGTTTTGAAATCAGCCACATCGATAAAACAGTCTTTCGGGAAGTCAAGATTGACACGAGGATTTCCCCAATAAATGGGGAGTGTGCCTGCGGCAAGGGCATCAACCAGTTTTTCCGTCGTGTATCCGTCCACCGCACTGTTCTCGAAGGCTATGTTGAATTTATATTCCCGGAGGAATTTCAGTTTGTCATCAATAGGTCCTCCGATATTATTGAGATACCTCCCTCCGGAATCAACACGTTTGTATTCTGACAGCTTATGAAAGAATTCCTCACGTTTTGAGTCAGCACAGAAGTTGTTGCTCACAACAAAACTGCAGAACTTCCGGTCAAAAGAAGCTTCTCCCCGCTCACCTTTACGCAAGACATCAAAACTCGGATATACCGCATACAGGGGAAGTCGCAGATGTCTCGGGCCGAAGTCAAGATGATGAAATGAGATGGCGTAGTCGCATAGATTGAAATCAGGCACGTCGTTCTCTCCGGTGAAGTAAATCCTCAGCTTGGCATCGCTGGCAAGATGGTCATTGCCGAAACAGGAGTAAAAGAGTATATCCGGTGTTTCCTCCGCCCCGACGATATTGCAATCATATTGCTTGGCGATCTGCTGATAGAACCAGAACTTTTCAGGAACGAAAGTCGCCCAGAAATCGGAAAACGCTATTTTCAATTTCATACTGTTGCTTTATGAGAGAAGTGGTTGCGGATATGGAGTATGAAGTTACGCAGACCTGCATCTGTGGCGATAAGAATCATTCCGGTCACCACCGCATAAATCAATGTCAGGACAACTGCCGAGCTGCCGAGCTGGAAGAAATTGGCATTCTCAGTGAAGAATTTACCTTTAAACACATAATCCATACCGACGATTGCCAGAATCTGCACTATGAGATATTTACCGTAAAAAAGCCAGAAGCGCAGCCATGGCAATTTCAGGCCTTTAGTGAAAAGAAAGTAGGATTTCCACCCCACATTGATTATGAGGTTGCTTGTCATGGATCCGAGAAGCACACCAAACAGCCCCCACTTTATGCCGGCTCCAATACTTATCCCAAGACAGATTACCGACTCCACAAACGGCGCCCAGACATCATAAAATAATCCGTGGGCATAAAGGAAGGTATTAAGGTTGGAGGTGGTGAAATCGCAATATATTTTGATGAAGTAAGGAAGAATCACCCATAACGCAAGTTCATACTGAGTGCCAAGCCAAAGTTTTATGAACGGCGTTGAGAAGCCTATCAGACTATAGAACACCACTCCTCCGATAAAGGAGGTAAAACCGGCCATCTCCCAGTAGATGTCGCGTGTTCTTTGCAGGTTGCCTTGGGCCGCAAGATTCCCAACACTCGCCCCACTGCTTCCCAAAGCGGTATTTATCAGTGAAGTTATCTTACCTATTATCAAGACATAGTTGCCATAAAGAGCAACCATCGACAGAGAGGCTACCGCATAAATTATCACGTTGTAGGATTGAAGACATATACTTCCCGCAATTTTATGGATGAACAGCTGCTTTGTCTTGACTATGACATCTGGGTATTGTTTCAGCAACCGGCGTCCCTCCTTGACCCGAGTTTTAAGCCACGGGTATGTCTCATTGATTTTCCAGTTCAGGATAACTGTATATATGACTCCGAAACCGAGCTCTATCGCCACCCAAAGATAATAGTTGCCAGTATAATAGGCCGACGCCATCTGGACAAGAGTCTTCACGATAGTGGCTGTCTGGAAATATGCCGCCACCACATAATTCTTCTGGTCGGCTCCTAAGAGCGTCTGGCGGTAATTGATGAAATACCCTAACAAGGATGATGTCAGGAATGAGAAATACGCGAAGTAAATCAGCGGCTGAGAAAAGCCGGTGTTGCTGTCAGGGAAAATCAGCGGCAGGAAAAACGACAGCACGATTCCAGCCCCAAGGATAAACAGACCGATACAGCGATACAGATACCCCATCACGGAGATTATATCGCATATTTTCTCCTCGTCATGGTCAAACAACGGCTTGTAAAGAAGATAGCCGATTGCCGAGCCTACTCCCAACTCCGCAAGATTGAGATAACCCAATATGTTTCCGAGAGTGCCCGTCAGACCTACGAAGTCTGCCCCGAGGCAATCAAGAAATATCTTACGGGAAAAGAAGCTCAACGCCAGCGTCAGGAAATAGAAAATCAGATTGACGCGGGCATTCAGGAATGTCTTCTTTACTCTTGACTCTTGTTGAACCATTGCAAAATCCAATGTTGGCAATAACCGGACGGTAACAATGCGTTATCTCCGGGTAACCTATCACCTCACCCAAGTATGAGATATGATCTTAAACTACAATCAAAAGAAGCCCAGTCCGAAAGTTGTCAGACATTATGTCGACAACTTTCGGATGGGTTCAAAACAATGTGTGTGTTATTTGTCGTTGCCGTAATAGCCGTTACCATAGTTGCCGTAATGGTAACCGTAGTGGTAACCATAGCGGTGGTAACCGTAGCCGCTGGTGATGTCGGTGCCATTGAGCAGGATGGCCATGTTCTTGTAACGTTTCTGGTCGTAATACTCCTGGATGTTGGGGAGTTCATCCTTTTCCAGGAGCCCGGCACGAACCACAAAGACCGTCATATCTGCAAGACGGTTGACAATCTTGGCATCCGAAACAATCTCAACCGGCGGGCAGTCGATTATTATGTAGTCGTAGTCGGGACGTAACTCGTCGATAAGCTTGTCAAGTTTCGGACTTGAAAGCAGTTCTGAGGGGTTGGGGGGAACGGCTCCTACTCCAATGATATCAAGACCCGGAGTATTGTCGAATCCGGTGGTGATTATATCCTCCTCGTGGGCTTTCCCGACAATGAAATCGGTGATGCCGGTCGCCGGCTTCCCGACAATCTTTGACAGGGATGCCTTGCGGATGTCGAGGTCAAGCACTATCACTCTTATTCCTTTGACAGCAAGCACTTTCGCGAGATTTATAGAGATGAATGTCTTACCCGAACCGGGATTGGCAGATGTCACGGCTATGACCTTGGCCGACCGCCCTTTGTCTTCTCCACGCGACCCTGCATCGTTGACTCCGATATATTCCAGATTGGTGCGCAACACCCTGAACGCCTCGTTGATGCTGTTGCGGCTCGAAGCCTCCACGACAATCGCCTTATCCTCCCGCTTAGCCTTCTTCAATCGGCCGAGACCTCTCGCTTTCTTGATTGCTGACGGAATCTCACCGAGATAGGGAATCGTCAGGGATGACAAATCGCGTTTGCCACGAATCTTGGTGTCAAGAATCTCACGCAGAATCAATATGCCCAAAGGAATTCCCAATCCAAGAGCTATCGCAATCAGAATTATGTTTGTACGTGACGGAGAAGTAGGCACAGACAGACCTCCCGGCTCCTCTATCATGCTCGTGTTGTAAGCCGTGAACGCCTGTGTCAGCTCATTTTCCTCACGCTTCTGGAGCAGGAACAGGTAAAGCGACTCCTTGACCTTCTGCTGACGCTCCACGCTGAGCAGGTATTTCGCCTGGTTGGGAGTGGAGACCATCTTGCCGGTAGCCACAGACTGCTGTCTCCTGACATTGCTCATCTGCAGGCGCAATGTTCCGATATAGGAATCGATTGAAGCAATCATCGTACCCTTCAGAGTCCGTAACGCCTGTGTGCGGTCCTTGATAAGGGGGTTCTTCTCGCTGGTTGTCTTCAGGAGTCGTTCCCGCTCCATCACCAATGTGTTGTACTGTCCGATAAGCGAAACGATGTCGGCATTGATTAGCCCAGTGTTGGTCGGAAGCGTCTCCTCGATGGACTCGGAGGTAAGCTCCTTGCGAATCATCTCGGCGACTGAAATCTGATTGCTCAAATCAGCGATAAGGCTCTGCGCCTCAGCCGACTGAGACATATACATCGACGCTGCGGCATTGACATCCGGCATCTGATGTTCCGCCTTGTATGACGAGATGTCGGAGTCCACATTGCCAAGTTCCTTCTCGATTACCCCCAGACGCTCGTCGATAAAACGCGAAGTCGAGACAGCAATCTGGTTCTTGTCCTTGATCCAGCGCTCATTATAGACCTGGATAAGGGTGCTGAGAATATCATCCGCCTCCTCGATGGTCGGACGCGTGATGGAAATCTCTATGATTGACGACTTGTCGGAAGCGACCAAAGCCACCACCGCCCTTGACAGGCTGTTAGCCATCCCCTTCAACGTCGTGTGTGAGAAATTAAGCTCCTTGTCGATGAAAGCCGAACCGTCCCAGTCGGGACGAATCACGGCAAACCGATGGGTTCCAATCGTCGCAGTGTCACCCACAGCGGTCTTCACCACACCGTCAATATCCTGGCCGTTGACATTTATCTGGGAAATCTCGACCTTGTTGTCAGCCCCGAGCCTGTATTTGAAAGTGACACCAAAATTGTCAACAGAGTCAGCACTTGAGAAAACAACCGGCGAACGCTTGTAGAGCTGATTGTCTCTCAATCCCTCGGTTATCGAATAGACATCATTGAGATCAAGGCGGTCAACAACCTCCTTCATCAGCGAAGGTGATTTCAATGTGCGAATCTCATTGTCCAGGTTGACACTCGACGTGGAGATTCCAAGTTCAGACATATCGACCGAGGTGCTGGAATTCCCACCCTTCGAGTCATCCCTGATAAGAATGGACGCGCTACGGGTATAGAGCGGCGTGGTACGCATAATCTGCACCACACCAAGCGACACGGTGATGGCCAGCGATATCACGAACCAATACCACTTTGAAATCAAAAGAGCGACAATGCTCTTCAGGTTCAGCCCGTTGCCGGCTGTCTGCGGCTTACGGGCAACGGGCTGGGCCGGAGCAGTTTCTGATATTATCTCCATCTTGCTTTAAGTCTTATTTGAAAATCAGGACAGCCATCGTCGACACGAATGTCACAATAGACATCCACAGACCGATTGACTTGAAATCATTGGGATTATCGGCAGCCTGGCGGGCGATTTTCCCGTCGGGCTTGACATATATCACATCATTCTGCTGGAGATAGTAGACCGGCGACTCAAAAAGGTTCTTGTCACGCAGGTCGACAAGATATTTCACACGTGTGCCGTTCTGCTCCCTTATCACCACAATCTCGCGCTCGCCGTTGGGAGACAAATCCCCCGCCATCGACAACGCCTCCAGCAAAGTAATCTTGTCGTTGGTTATGGAATACGAGCCGGGGGCATTTATTGCGCCCATCGCCGAAAAATGCAGGTTGGCAAACTCGACCGTCACAATCGGGTCGCTTATCCATTCCCCCTTGATCAGCATCTCCGCGATCTTGTGGCTGATTTCGTCACGGGTAAGTCCGGCGATATGAATCTCGCCAAGCACCGGGAAATTGATGTCGCCAAATTCATTGACTGTGTATGAGAGACGTGAATTGTCACCACCTCCGTTACCCGAGGCATCTTTGAGGTTGAAAAGGGATGCAAGCTCCGTCTCCTTGCAAGACACGATGATTCTCAACTGGTCCTGAGGCTGGACCTTTATCCTGTTAAGATTAACTATCGCCTCCTGCACTCCGTAAGTATCATTCTGCATATACACGATATCCTTGCGGGTGGCGCAGGACGACAGCATCAACAACGCAGACAGCAGAACAAATTTCGATACAAGATTGATTGGTGATTTCATTTCGTTATGGTTATTCGTAGAGTTTGACTGTCAGTTTACGTTCGCGGGCATATATCGACCTGGTCAGGATCGTATTGATCACAATCCACAAAGCCAGGTCTGAAAGGAAAAGCACTGTGATGCCGATATGGGCCGACAGCACATAATTCAACGCGATCAGCACCACCGACGACGCGATTATGGTCATCATCGCCTTGCGCTGCGACATCCCCAGCGCCAGCAACTTATGATGGATATGGGTCTTGTCAGGCAGGAACGGATTCTTGCCGCTCTTGAGACGGTGGATATACACCCTGACCACATCCATTCCCGGGATAAGCAGCGGGGCGAAGGCTATCACCGCCGGATTAGCCTTGCTCTCCACCCATTCTATCGAGCAAATCTCGATACTCATCACGCTCAGGAAAAATCCGATGGTCAACGCGCCGGTGTCACCCATAAAAATCTTTTTATGTTTCTTGGCATTACCGAACACATTGAACATAAAGAACGGCACCAGCGCCCCCAGCATCGCCACAGCCAACGCCGAGTATATGTAAAGATTGGAATGCAGAAACACAAATGTGTAAAACGCGCAGGCAATCGCACTCAGTCCCGAGGCCAGCCCGTCGATTCCATCAATCAGATTTATGGCATTGATTATGAACACTATCAGCAACGCCGTGACAAGCACCGAAACAGCAATCGGCAACTCAGTAATTCCGAGGAATCCGTGAAGGTTGCCAAGCCTTACCCCGGCGACAATCACGAGGGCTGCCGCCAAGGCCTGCATCACGAATTTCGCACTGTAACGTACCCCCACCAGGTCATCCGCCATACCGGTCAAGTAAAGTAATATCACCCCGCATCCGGTAAAACAGAAAGGCAGCAGATTATCCTGCAACTGCAGTTCCAGGGAATTGTCATTCAGTATGACACCCATCCCGAACAGCAACAGCAACGCAAACAAAATCGCCGGACAAAACGCGATTCCTCCAAGACGGGGTACCTCCGTCTTGTGTATCTTGCGTGGGTCTGGGGTGTCAAACAAATTCTTGCGGAACGCGATAAGAAGAATCTGAGGAATCAATATCCCGGTCAGCGTCAGCACACACGCGAACACCGAGAGGTCTATAAGCATCCATTTTGCCATATGACAAAGCCTATTCTGATTAAATTAATATTGGGTATATAAGAGTAACTGCAGGTTGTCAAGCAGTTCCGGTGATAACTTCAATTTCTTCAGCGCCGTCACCTGCGCCGGCTTGTGGATGTCGGTCCCGACACAGTCATACATGCGATTTTTCAGCATCATTCTGGAGAGTTCCATGGCCCTTGGCCCGTAAAATCCACCCAGTGAAAGCAGATTCAGCTGCAACGCGCACCCCATATCTTTCCACCGGCCGAATTCAGCCGACGACTCGACATAAGCGTATCTCTCAGGATGGGCGATAAGCGGACACAAGCCTGCATCCTTGATTCTCTCCATCGTCTTCTCAAACCCCATTGGGGAATTGAAACAGGAAGTCTCGACCAGCAACATCTTCCCCTGACGGCCAATCGGCAGAAAATCCCTCGCTGCAAGCCTCTCGGAGAAAAGAAGGTCAATCATGTTCTCCGACGCCAAGTTGAGACATATCGGCCCATTGTATGCATCTTCAAGCTGGGTGAATTTATTTCTCAACGATTCAGTAGCGTTAGGCATATCCTCCATGATATGAGGAGTAATCCATACCTCCCTGAATCCCATCTTTTCATATTCATCCAGTATGGCAAGGGATTCATCCAAAGTTTTCACCCCGTCATCCACTCCTGGCAGAATATGGGAATGCCAGTCGGTGAAACCATTGAAATCGACTTCCTTCCCCCTGCCGAACAATCTGCCGAACAACGACATAAATCCCGATATCACTTATTTTACCGCCTTCGACAGATGTCGCGTATGCTTCTGTTCCCGGTTCTGAGCCATCGTGTCCCAGGCCCTGGGGGCGGGAGATTTCGGCAAAGATGTCTCCACAGACTGTATGCTCGTCTCATAAGCCTTTCCCGAATTATGGTCAGGATAAAACTCACGGATATAAGCGTCAGCCACCTTGGTCAACCGGGAATCCACACCCACTCTCCATTCGATGCCTTGACCATCAATAATCCGCAAACGATAGATCACCCCCTTCTCATTCATATCGATTACTTTCAGGAGCTCACCTTCATTCCCGGCAAACAGCCCGTCAAGCACCTTGATTGTGTCCCCTGGCTGCGGTGCAATCGAGCCAATCGCTCCCACCTGATAATCAGATGTGAACTGACCGATTGCCCGCTGGAAACGCGCCATCGCCGTCTGCGAGATCACAGCATATGAACCAGTGTTACCACCCGTCCTGAAACACCATGCAAGATCTCCTATCTTGAGGAATATCGGGTAGATATCCGTGATGCGGCTCTTGAAAAACACTATGTCGGGAATAATCGGCTGTTCCTTGAAAAAAGTCTTCCCTACACGTCTGGCAATCTCACAACTGGGATAGAACAATTCCGGGCAGTCAATCTCCTTTTCCAACAGCTTGAATCGCTTCCTGATATCATCCATCGTCACTCTCAATCTCAACTTCATGGCATACCAGTTGAACGGATTGGACAATATAGTCTCACCGACAGTCTTTATGACCGAATCCTTGTCGGCCACTTCATTCATCCGACCAGCAGTCACCCCAAGCAGCGGCAACGCCCTGGGATATGCCCCCAGAATGGAATGTATCGCCGAAGGGGTCAGGCCACACTTCATTGCCGCGTAAGCCCAATAGCTTCTGGCTGTATCCGACAACGAGCCGAACATACGGATGCCTCGCGACTCCAAGGCACACATTATTCCCGTGGCCACATAATTCTCAAGCTGTCTGGGAGTCCGTGTCGGCTGGGACAAAGGGAATATGTATCTTCGATTACTTTCGCAATATCGTTCCAGGATGGAAACCACCTGTGGTGTATGGCCTAAAAGGTCATTCTTTTTAAGCATCGCCACCTCTATCAGAGACTTGCAGCCGGTCAGCAACGACACGATGAAAATATCGACAAACAGCCCTATATCTTTCGGCAACCTGTGACTGACACATGCGAGATTGCGCAGTCTTCCATAATCGGCCTCACTGATCGAGACAATCGGCTTGAAAGCATCCGCGTATTTCACCGATGCCTTCAATGTCTTGAACACATCTGTGGGGCCAACCAGTCCCTCGTTCACTGCCGCACTGTATAATCCCGATACTATATCTATATAATGCGTGACAGTCTTTTTTGTAAGCCCCCCATTAATGAGATACACACACCAATCCTCGATTATTGATTTTGCGGGCGAGGAAAGCGTAGAAGTATCGGCAGGAACAAAACTTGAAAGAGATGTGAATACCTTGTTGTATTCCTTGGCGGAATTTCCAGTGAGGTTTTCTATCCTACGTCTGAAAAAATCCAAAATTTCCCCATTACTAACAAGCTTCATATCAACCATTTGACTTATTATGCTTTTATCTACATCCTAAAGTCTCGACAATTCTTCCCGACCCCTCGGTTAGGGCATTCTCCCCATAACCGACGGTTTTGAAAGAATATGTAGTGCAGATTTCATACGAAAAATGCCTATGATTGGTAACGGAATCAAGCAATCTCTTCAACAGAGATATTGATTAATACAAAGACTATGATAATCAGAGGGGCAAAAGCTGTAATCGGCTCTCGTTGTTAAACCATTGTGAATTTTTGTCACATCGTCAGTGTGGCATACCGTATGGACAAGACCGCTATAAATGAGTAGAAAATTGGTTATTTGTTTAAATTCGGCTGGGAACTTGAGATGGGGAGAGGATAGAAAATTGATATATATTTGAGATTAAAGATGTTCAATATAACAATGTAAGCTCTATCAAATTGTGGTTATGTCAGAAAGCATTGCTTAAATGAAATTAATATTTTATAAAAAAATGGAGTATGTCTGACATGGTTGGCGGTCTGAGGGGATTTGCTCATTTGCAGAAAAATGGTTAACTTTGCGCCGCAATTAAGTATCTCTGTTGAAGAGATATTGACTATGTAAAAGAATCCGCACAAACGGAATCAGAGTCAATCCTCAAGAAATATCCTGCAGTATTCTTGTTCGAAATTCGGAGTGAATATCCCTTTCCCAAGATTCTCTGCTATATCAACGGCAGACCAGAAACCACCTCCGTCCAACTCGTCAGAAGGACACGGCATCTCATCTATCACGGTTCTGAAAACATTGACAAACTCCCTCTCTACATCTCCTTCGAAAACATACCCGCAAATCCGTTCAGCTACAAATCCCTCTATGCCAAGCTCCTCCTTGGCCTCGCGCCGCAATGCCTCCTCGACGCTCTCTCCGGGCGACATATGTCCCCCGACAGCCGTATCCCACTTCCCAGGCTGAATATCTTTCCATTCCGGACGTTTCTGCAGGTAAAGCTCCCCCTTGGAATTAAACACATGCAGGTGTACCACAGGATGGAGCAGCATGCTTCCCCCGTGACAAACTCCCCGGGTTGCCATCCCGATTTCCCGGCCTGTCTCATCCACCAATGGCAGTAATTCCTTCTCGTTGTCCTTCATCGCTAAAATCTCTAACGGGATTTTTCCCAAGCGCAAAGTTAACGATTTTATTTCATCCTGCCACCATTTGAGGACACCGGCCTGTCACCCTCCGGCTCCCTTGCCCCGCTTCTCCTCCAGCAATTCAGGTGTCAGCACCGTATGCTTCATCGAGAAGCGGATATTGTTAAGCTCCATGACAGTCAAAATATCGCTCTTGTCAAGCTCGGGCCGCTTTATCTCTTTAATGCCTCTCATCTTGTCCATATGTCTCACAAATCACTCATTAACGCCGAAACGCGGCAGGATTTTGTTAAGCACAAGCAAAGCCGTCACATACAGGATTCCAATCACAAAGAATGAAATCGATATCGGGAACGCTTCCTTCAGCCATCCTCCTCCGAGATAGCAGAAGAACAGAAGCCACAGAGTGCATTGGACGCTCACACATAACGTACACCAGACCTTGGCCCTGAATTTCTGATACCAAATGCTCCAGAATGTGAATGGCAGGCAACAGAGGTTACACAACGCCAATGCGCCGATATCCCCCGGGAACATCAGCAATACCAGCAGGCTGATGGAAAAATACGCGAATCCCACCTCGCTCCAGCCGAAAATCCCGAAAAACTTCGAGGCCTTCATCTCAAGCACAGTGTCACAGCCACCCTCCTCAAGCAGTCCGCAAACCTTGTCGGCCGCCCGGTTCTTTATCTTCAGCGATTTCTGTACCAGCATGTATGTCAGTCCCAGTCCTACGATGTCAAACAACGCCACAAGCACCGTTGACAAATGCCTCCATATCCCGTTGCTTATGAACATGTATACAAACAGAAACGCCACTCCGATGACTATCCCGTAATCCCTCAGCCGCGTCATTATCGCGTCACGGCGATGGTTGGTATAATCAGGTTCGCAAGCCCCGGCAGAAGGATAAGCGCAAAACACTGTCCCATCCCAGGCTGCCAGAAACTCCTGGAGCGGCATCTTTTCCGTCACCCCCTGAGTCATATAGCCCACCTCCCCATCCTGCAGAGCGCCATCCGCCCCCGTGTCAGGCAAGGAAGTCACTATCACCATGCCATCAGGTGTGACCGCGATGAAGGGAGCCACGAGACGCGAAAGTTCCGACTTATCTTTCAGCCGGAAGCCTTCGCTGTCAATCCCGTATTCCTTGAGCAGTTGCTGCAACCCGAAAAGCGACTTGAACGCCATTCCTTCAAACCTACCATCGGAATAAGCCGCCGTGTGTGGGACACCCAGCAATCCGAGCCAGTCTGAAAATATGTTAGGTTGCCGCTTCTCCATCATAGGTCGCTATTAATCGATCCGGTTATACAATCAGTGAATCACTGAACACTCAGCCATATCAAAGCGCCGATTCGACTTTTGACAGCAGAACTTCTCCGTCGATCTCTCCGCTATGACGCCAGACCTCTTTCCCGTCGCGATACAAAATGAACGTGGGGATGGAATTGGCGCCAGCCTCCTCGGCGGTCTGCTGGTTCTGGTCGATGTCAAGCTGATAAACTGCGGCCCTCCCGTCAAGCAATGTCTTCACCTGTGCCACTACAGGCATCATTTTCTGGCAATGAGGACACCATGTCGCGAAAAATTCCACAAGTACGACAGGCTGGCTGTTGATAATTTCCGAGTAAGTCATAATCTTCATTATTAATGGTTCAATCATACAACAACCATCCCTCTCAGATGGCTTAACGCCCAACTTTTATTAACAGATTCCCATTCCGCTATCAACAGCATTCCATTCCCATCACTTTCTCATAATAATCCCCCAAAGTCACCCCTTACCCTACCTGAACCATTACTGATACCATCACGCACTCACCGGAAGATTCCACCCCCTCACGATTCCGAAGGAATCCTTTATCTGAATAGCCGTGGGTTGGCGCGGAGGGAAGCCCCTTGAGGGCGCCCCGAAGCGGTAACCCACGGTTGCATTTCCCCGCCAGCGGATTCCGAAGGAATCTTTTTTGATATCCGGAACGTGGGAATATCAAAAAAGAGGCCGTGTCAATCGACACAGCCTCTACACGTTTTCAATGGGATTACCGGAATTCGGTCTGTTTAATTTAATTGGTAAGAAGGTAGTTCTTACTGGCCGATCACGCGACGGGCACCCAGGAAGCGGGCGGCGTAATACGGCGCTGTTATCTTGTCTATCTTGATGCCGGTGCGGGCGGCATGAATGAAGGTTATCTCTCCACTCACAGGATCGGAGTCAACGGCGATAGCCACATGCCCCACACGTCCCGAGCGGGCGGCGCGACCGGTGAAAAACAGCAGGTCGCCCGGCTGCACCTCATCACGGCTGATTTTCTTACCCTGGGTGTACTGGGTTGACGAAGAGGGGGAAAGCTGGAAGCCGAACTGGCTGTAGACGTATGATGTGAATCCTGAGCAATCGAATCCTTTGGGCGAACGGCCTCCACGCACATAACGCACACCCATAAACTTGCGCGCGTATTTGAGCATGTCATCAATCATGGCGAAGTCATCTTCTGATTGTCCCTCGATATCGCCGAGTATCTCCATACCGGCAGCTGGGACAATTTCAAAAGGGTTTGTCTTGGAAACCGCAGCGAGAGTCATCTCATCAGCCTCAGCAGCGTGAGCTGAAGCAACTGTCGCGGTCACAGTCTTTATGGGAATGTTTTTCTTGGCGGGAGATGGTTTCGCTGCCGACATCGATATGACAGCGGCAAACGTAACCATTATGATAAGGCATATTTTTTTGGTCATCACTCTGTTGTTTTTTCGGGCGAGGTCAATGACATTCGCCATAGCAAAATTCAGCATCAAGCAAGGGATTTCCATACAGACTATATCAGTCATGCATATAGCAAAATCACTTTTATATTATCTGCTGATTGAATTACGCACAAAGTTACTCAAATCGCCCCTGAATACCAACCTTTTGAAGTCCAATAAACCTAATTTTGTGTTAACGTTTTCTAAATCTGCAAAAACCTGCACACACCATCAGCGGTTTGTGCAGGCTCTTTGATACCTATCACGAATTACTTATCATCTAAATCCAATGCCCCTGAAATCCCCGGACAACTGCTCAGGTTGTCTTCAACACCGGGGCAGCCTCCATCTGTTGGGTGCTGACTGTGAAATGGTTGCGGTCAGGCGCATTGTAGAGGGTGATTCCGAAATCCTGCGCCGCGACAGCGATATGCTCATATATCTCCGACCCGAGGGCGGCATACTTGGTCCATGCCGTCATCTTGGAATAAAAATAAATGTTGAGCGGCTGGCCGTACTCGGTGGCGGCCTCCAGCTTGACCAGAAGGTCCTGGCCGACCCCGACTTGCGGATGATGGAGCAGATACTCGCAGATATATGCCCGGAAAAGCCCCAGGTTGGTGTCAATGGTCCCGTTAGGCTCGGTCGAAGGGTTGTAGACATTCCCCTCCCCTTTGGCCTTGGCGGCCTTACGGGCATTAACGAAATCAGCCATCACCGGGTAAATCTTAACCACCTGGTCAAGCAGCTGGTCTGTGGCAGGACGAATCGTCGACTGATCTATGTAGATGCTGCGGTTAAACAGACGGTAGCCCGAATCCTGCATTCCGCGCCAGTTCTGGAAGGAGGTGGAGACCAGCGTGTACGGTGGGAGCATCACTATCGTGTTGTCCCAGTTGCGCACCTTGACCACAGTCAAGGTGACATCGATCACAATACCGTTGGCGATGGTGGATGGCACCACAATCCAGTCACCCACTCGCAGCATATCGTTGTTAGACAGCTGTATTCCTGCCACAAAACCCAGTATCGAGTCTTTGAATATCAGCATCAATGCGGCCGCGAACGCTCCAAGACCGGCCAGCAATGTCATCGGTGACTTGTCTATCAGAATCGAAATCGCTATTATCGACACTACAATCCAGACTATCCCCCGTCCGACATTGAGAATCCCCTTCAGAGGGAGATTTTTCTGGTTGTCATGCTTGTTGAAATGAATCCATGCGAACTCAAACACCGCGCATATGGCCATACCGACAGTTATCAGAAGATACACACCGGCTATACGCAGAATCCAGGACAGCAGATGGTTGTCGGAGGTGAAAGCGAAAGGTATCAGGCAAAGGAACACCAACGGGGGAATGAAATGGGCACACCGGCTGAACATCCGCTGCGCGAGCAGTTCCCGTGAAACCTCCCCATGGCGCAACGCCACGAGCTTCCTGACAATGAAAAGCGCGATTTTCTTTATGACCACACCAATCAGCAACGACACACCGAGAATCACGGCGGTGTAGATTATCTCCTCCACCGTCTTGTCGTGGGAAAGCCCGAGAAAGTCGAGACACTTGTCAACGATTCCCAACAGCCACACCGCGAAGTCATGGCTCGGTATGACCGTGTTTTGGGCGACCTTTTCCAGATGAGGCGCGCCCCCGTCCGGTTCTGTCGCGGCGGCAGCCTGAAGCAGCAATAAACCTGTGATTCCCATTCTCTCGTCAATAAAACAGTTGAAATGTCGGTGAGAGAGGCGTCTGAGCGACCCCTTTCTCCATTTCAAACATTCCCCTCCCCCGCAAGGTTCATCTCCCACGTCATCCCCCGGGAAAAAACACGCACCGGAAATCCCCGTTCACGGGATTTCCGGTGCGCCGATAAGTTTTAATCAGATCAGCCGAGATAGGGGCCGAAACGGTTGTCAAAAGGCTCGGACTTGGTGCAGTACCAGATAATCATAAAAATCCAGCCTACCAGGGGTACCCAGCCGAAGAAGTACCAGCCGCCGGCTTTGCCCATATCGTGGAGACGACGCCAGGACACAGCCAGACCGGGGATGAACAGGGCAAGAGAAATCAGCCAACCCACAAAGGGGATGAATGCTGTCACTGCTCCTACGATGAATGAGAAAAGCTGCCACCACCAGAATTCGGCGCGGGTAGCGCGGCCGGTGAAGGTTGCGTACTGCTGGAAGCAAGTCTTGATGGCGTCACCGAATGACATTGCCGGAGCTTCGGGGATTGCTCCATACTGCTGCTGACAACCCTGCTGGTCATAAGCCTGCTGATAGGGCTGCTGACACTGGCCGCCCTGCTGCTGATAATTCTCCATTTTTTTGATGATTGTGAATGGTTTATTATTTGATTTGATTTCTGCAAATAAGATGGTATTAGCGGAGAGTCGATTCACATTCTGTTTGGGAACCTCATATCACGCTGTCGTTTCACATCGGATTTCTGCAAATTTAGTCATTCCGGATGAAAATAACAAATATTATACGTATTTTTGTGGCGTTTCAAGACGAACCTACATCTTTTGAGTTTTGTTTTAACTCAACAAGACCACGTTTCAACATCTCTGACATGATTCATCCAACATGTTTCAACCGGCTTGTGGCCGGCCTGCTCGCTGCGATATGCTCTGTTTGCTGTATAGTTCCGGCCATCGGGTCGGAACCGGCTGATTCTGTCAACCGTTATCCTACCGGCCAGTCGGTGGGACTGGTTCTGTCGGGAGGTGGAGCTAAAGGGATCGCCCATATCGGTGTCATAAAGGCTCTTGAGGAGAACGACATTCCGATTGATTATGTGGCCGGAACATCGATGGGCGCGATTATCGGCGGACTGTACGCGGCAGGCTACACCCCCGAAGAGATGCTTGAACTGATTCTCTCCAAGGGCTTCAGCGATTGGTCTACCGGACGCATCGACCCCAACCTGACCTATTATTTCGTAAAGAAACCTCAAACCCCGGCCTTCGGGGAACTCAACATCAATATTTCCCGCAAAGACTCGGTTGACCGGGCCTCCTCCCTGTTGCCGTCGAGCCTGATTTCACCACTCCCGATGAACTTCGCGTTCATGGACCTCTTCGCGGCCTACACCGCCCAGTGTGAGGGTGACTTCGACCAGTTGTTTGTCCCCTTCCGATGCGTGACCTCCGATGTGGTGGCCAAGCACAAAATTGTGTGCCGTTCGGGCCATCTGAGCGACGCCGTCCGTGCGTCGATGACCTTCCCCCCGGTGTTCCAGCCGATAAAAATCGACGGGGTGTATGTCTATGACGGAGGGATATATGACAACTTCCCTGTCGATGTGATGCGCGAGGACTTCGCCCCTGACTTTATGATTGGTGTGGATGTCCACGCCGAGGATGCTCCCCAGTCAAACAGCATCATCAATCAGCTTGAGAACATGATTATCCAGAACAACGACTATGACCTCCCCGCCGACGAGGGCATGAGGATTCATGTCGATGTCAGCCGTTTCTCCCTTCTCGACTTCGGGAAAGCGAAGGAAATCAGCTCGATAGGCTACAACAGGGCGATGGAGATGATGGACTCGCTGAAATCGAGGGTGACAAGCCGCATCCCGGCCCGGACACGCGAACTGCGACGGCAGGTGTTCAAGTCCCAGACCCCATATGTTCGTTTCGACTCGGTGCATGTGTCTGGAGGGACACCCCAGCAGAACGCCTACATCGGGCGGCTTTTCAAATCGACACGCGTCGACACCTTCGGTATGGACCGTGCCCGTCTGGCTTATTACAGCGCGCTCTCCCCCGGCCGGTTGCGCAACCTTTTCCCGCAGGCTGATTTCAATCCACAGACCGGGATGTTCACACTCGACCTCGACGCTGATGTGAAAAGCAACTTCGCCCTCGGGGCTGGCGGCTACCTCTCCTCCTCAATCAACTCTATGATTTTCGTTTCAGCCGAATATTCCGCGATGTCGTTCCGTTCCGCCGAGGTCAGGGGTATGGGATGGATCGGACAAAACTATATGGCCGGCCAGTTCACCGGACGAATCTATTTGCCGACCAATCTTCCCTCGGCCTTTGAGCTTGAAGGGGTCTACTCTCGTCAGAAGTTCTACGAGAGCGACAAGCTTTTCTATGAGGACAGTTCACCTGCCTTCATCACCCATTATGAAGGATTCGGCCGTCTCAATTACGCCTGGGCAGTCACCCGCGCCGGAAAAGCATCGGTAGGTGTAGGAGGGGGCCAGACCCGCGACAATTTCTATTCCTCCGACAAGGGGGATTTCAGTTCGACAGGTCATGAACGCACCGTCTTCAACCTCGGGCAGGCTGTCGGACGGCTCGACTTCGACAACCTCGACAACCAGAACTATCCTACTGATGGCTATGACATGCACCTTACCGTGATGCAGACCATCGGCAAATACCATTTCCGCAAGATGCAGCCTGACGGCTCGATATCCGATACAGACGGAGACGCCCACTGGTTCCAGGCCGAGTTCCATGGAGGGGCATACTTCCCACTCTCCAAAAGCTTCTCGCTCGGGACTACCTGGGATGTCCTGGTTTCCAACCGAAAGCTTCTGGATTCATATTACGCCTCGCTTGTCAATGCCCCGGGATTCACCCCCACCCCCGCCACTACCGGGGTGTTCAACAAGGCGTTCCATGCCAATTCCTTCGCTGCCATCGGCCTGGTGCCTGTATGGCGACCATTCTCCCGCGCCCAGATACGTCTCTCGGCCAACCTCTTCATGCCCTTCAGGCGCATAGAGATGGAGGCAGCCACGGGACGTGCCGTCAACGGCGGCTGGTTCCGCAACCCGGAATTCATCGCCGAGCTTGATCTTGTCTACAACCTCCCATTCGCCTCGGTCTGCGGCTATGTCAACTACCTTACATACCCGGCCCGCAACTGGAATGTAGGCATCTCCTTCGGTCTCTTCTTCCACGCCTCCAAATTCCTCCGCTGACCCTCTCCATCCCGAAAATCCCCCTTGTTTCATACCGGTTTTTTTGCTAACTTTGCAATTAATAACCGATTTTGAGCATCTCTGTCATATGAACATCTCTATCAGGCTGACTTTCAAAGGGGAACCGCGCGACACGCGGCTGCAGTTGTTTCGTGACAACAAGGGAAACCTGTATCTGAGACCAGACAACGGCCATAAGGACATAAGTCTCATCCTGGACGGTTCTTCTGTCATTTCCACGGATTACACCCTGTTTGAAGAATCCAAAGCCGATATCGATGAGGTACTTTCCGAGATGCTTGAAAAGCTTGTCGAGGTTGACAGCTCCGGCCTTGAGCTCACCCTGGAGGAGGATGACGACAAGGAGGAGCCTGACTCAAACTATTCCCCACGCGATATTTATGTGGAGAACAAGCCATTTTCCATCAGGCAGCTCATGCTCCTGATTGAGGATGGCGACCTGGAACTCAACCCCGACTTCCAGCGCAATTTCATTTGGAACCGCACGCGTCAGAGCCTGCTGATAGAGTCGATCCTACTCGGTCTTCCAATCCCCTCAATATACCTCAGCCAGTATGACGATGGACGTTTGACGGTCGTAGACGGGCTGCAGCGTCTTACCACCATCCAGAAATTCCTCGACAACAAGCTGAAGCTCAACAATCTGGAATATCTTACCGAGTGTAACGGCAAGACATTCGAGCAAATCAAGACCATCCTCCCGAAGCTCCAGATTCGCCAGTTCTCACAGGCTCAGATTGGATGCTTCGTCATCGATTACCGCTCTCCCGAGCGTCTGAAATTCGACCTGTTCCGCCGCCTGAACACAGGCGCGAAACCCCTCAACCGCCCCGAAATCCGCAACTGCCTCTCCCGTCCCCATGTTCAGAGGGCTCTCAAGGAGATGTGGAACAGCGAGGAATTCCTCTCGGCGACAAACTCGACAGTCGGAAATTCCCGTATGCAGGCCGCCGACCTTGTGACCCGCTACCTGTTCTTCAAAGAGGAATATACCCCACAGAACCCCATCGGTGACTACAACGGAAAAATCGAGCCGTCCCTTGACAATTTCACAGCCATCCTTAACCGTCGCAAGGATTTCTCCGCCGAGATAAAGATGTTCCGTGAGGCGATGCGCTCATCTGAATATCTGTTTGGCAAGGATGCCTTCCGCAAACAATCGATGAGCGGAAGTAACCGCAGGCTGGCGGTGAACCAATTGCTTTTCATTGTTTTTGCCGTCCTGCTGTCACAGGTTTCCTATGAGCGTGTGTGCGCGACATTCCCCCGTGAATCCCTCACAGCTTCGCTCTACAAGCTGATTGAATCAAATGCCGACCTCGACAAGGCTCTCACGACAGGGACCAACGCCAGGTGGAATATCACGGTCGCGTTCCAGATAATTCGTGACAACCTGCTTGCTCCCCTCTTTAGCTGACCCCTCTTCACCCGGACCAACGATGGATACTCTCAGAATCGTCAATTTCAAATGCTTCAACCATTTTGACGCAAAGCTCAACCAACTGACGGTGCTTACCGGAGCCAACGGTTCCGGCAAGAGCAGCATTGTGCAGTCCATCCTGCTCTTCCGGTCGATTATGGAGGAGACGAAAGCCCGCGAAGGGTCATACCGGGTCGCGCTGAACGGCTACCACTCCCTCGCTCCCGGCACTTTCGACGATATCTGCCGCTTCGGGGCTGATTCAATATCATTCACTCTGGATGACAACGCATCGGTGACATTGAGCCATCTCGATGATGATGATGAGAATCCTGCCGTGAGCTATCTTGAAGGGAAAGCGTCCGCGAAGGTGGAGATTGCCGACCCCGCCACCCTCCCGGAATGGGTCACCTCCGGCGAGCTTTATTATCTGAATGCCGAACGTCTCGGCCCGCGATGGGAGTCGGACATCAACAAGCATGTCACATCCAATGCCGGTGACCATGGCGAATATGCCGGCAACATGCTTCTTGGGGCCTCATATTCATATCCCGGCGTGCCCCCCGAAAAACGTTTCAGCGAGGACACTCCCGACAACTTCAATATCCAGGTCGATTTCTGGATGAGCCATATCTGCTCTGAGGTAGCCTTCAAGGCCGAGCCGCGTACAGCCGAGAAATGCCAGGTGAAGCTCCGTCAGAACAGGCAGACCCTTGCCACACCCAACACCGGCTTCGGCTACACCTACGCCCTCCCCATCGTCCTTGACGGACTTATGGCTCCACGGGGAAGCATGCTGGTGGTTGAGAATCCCGAAGCCCACCTCCACCCCAAGGCTCAGTCAAACATCGGTTTCTTCCTCGGCAAGATGGCAGCCGCCGGGGTTAAGATTGTGGTGGAGACCCATAGCGAACATGTTGTGAACGGCATCCGCCGTGCCGCCCTCTCCCGTCTGGGACTCTCGACTGACGACATCACCATATATTTCTGCGACGAATCCCGCCCGGATGAGAATCCTGAGGAGATAACCGTCGACAACAAAGGGAACCTGTCCGATTTCCCGGTCGACTTCTTCGACCAGGTCAGACAGGATATGCTTGAAATAATCCGCCTTGCCTCCCAAGGCTGAGAAGGACGCGAACATGGATAACTCGCGCATACTCAAAGGTTCGCTCGACATCGGACTCCTTGCTCCCGCAGACAAGGATTCCGGCATCCGTGATTTCCTTGACCTTATTGACTGTTTCAGGGAAAACAGCGTCTCCGTATATAAAGAGGAGGGGTTTGACTCCCATCAATATTCTTACGGGTCACCGGAAGTGCTGTTCTACCTTTCGTGGAAAGCCGCCCTTTCTTCCAAGGAATTCGACGGCATATCTCAGTCGGTATTTGAGATGATAGCTCCCTCTCTGATGCAATACCCGGGCATAGGCCGAGAAATCACGAATCAAGCCTGGGAGACTACTGCGGAATACAAATCTGATTTCGGTCTTGACATATTCCGTCCTGTCCCCGAACGATATGCCTCCCGGCGCAATGACTGGCATAAAAACCGTGCTGTCTATTACATGACAGAGCAACCCGGATTCAAATGGCCGGGAAATGCGGATTCTTATCTCCCCAACAAACCTTACAGTGATTCCATCTTGGAAACGGAGGTCGAGCGTCACAAGAAGATGGATGATTACAGCAAGCATCTCGCCAAACTTGACAAAGAGCCACTATTCGTACAATTCCATCAAGGAGTGATGGCTCATAAGGGGGCCGGGCTCCCGGCTTATATTGATGAGGTAGGTTCCAAAATCTGCGAAGCTAACTTTTACCGTCTCGAAGTGGAGCTGTCGAAAGAGGAGCGGAGACTGTCTCACGCCCCTCGCAAAATATACAGCATGCTCAACCGCGATGGCAAACGCCAGTATATCTCGCTTGACTTCGCCCACGGAATGTTTGAATATATCGATTCCCACGGCAACCATGTCGGGGAGTACCGTCTGACCGGGGATTTCAACTCCTCTGCCCAGACTGACCATAGTTTCAAGAGCGATTTCAAGAAGTTTGTGGCGAAGTGATTTTATGCTGTAAAACATATTTTTCGCCTGATAATTTTGCCAAACGGAATATTATTGGTAATTTTGGCGAAAATTTCAACGAATGAAGAAGACTATTGCCGCCCTTTGCGCGGCCACAGCCATCCTCGGCGCGTCTGCCGAAGGTTATCAGGTAAACACTTTCAGCGCCCGTCAGGAAGGTATGGGCCATGTCGGAGTGGCGATGAAACTCGGTTCTGAAAGCCAGATGTTCAACCCCGGCGCACTCGCCTTCTCGACCGAGACCCTTGAGATTTCGGCAGGCGTGAGTGCCATCAAGGCCACCGCCGAGGCTACCGTGGACGGGAAGACATACACCACAGCCAACAAGGTTTCCACCCCTATGAATGTCTGTGCCGCATTCAGGATTTACGACAACCTATATGCCGGAGCTACCCTTTACACCCCTTACGGGTCATCCATCAACTGGGGAACGGCATGGCCGGGCGCGGTTCTCAACCAGTCGGTCGACCTCAAAGTGTTCACCGTTCAGCCCACCATCTCCTGGAGAATCACCAAAAACCTCTCAATCGGTGCGGGCATGATGATTTCCTGGGGTAAGGTCAACCTCGACAAGGCCCTGGTCTCACCCTCCTCGATGGATCGTCTCATCGGGCTTATGAACCTCCCGTACCAGATTCAGGGCCAACCCACCCCCTACCAGACTTACGGCGAGATGCCTCCCGCCTCGGTCAACCTCAACGGCGACTCCGAACTTGCGCTGGGTGTGAATGTCGGAGTACTGTGGGACGCGCTCCCCAATCTCTCCTTCGGAGCCTCCTTCCGCTCCAAGATGAACATGCATGTCAAAGCCGGCAACGCATCGGTAAGCTATGCCAATGACCAGGCGCGTCTCATCCTCGGCGAGACCCTCGACAACCTCAACTACGCCAACTTCGACGCGTCGATGCCCTGTCCCTATGTGCTGACCTTCGGAGTGGCATACAAGCCCATATCCAAGCTGTTGCTCGCTTTCGACGCGCAGCTCAACGGATGGAGCGCCTACAAAAATCTTGACATCACCTTCGATCAGCTCCCGGCCAACTTCAACCAGCATCTGACGAAGAATTACCACAACGCCATGACCTACCACATCGGGGCGGAATACAACCTCACCGACCGTCTCGACCTCAGGGCCGGTATGATGATTGACTGCTCACCCTGCAACAAAGACCATTACAATCCCGAGACCCCGGGCATGACGAAGATAGAACCCTCGGTCGGCCTCTCGTTCCGTCCCGTGAAAGGTCTTTCGGTGGATGTGGCGTTCATGTATGTCCATGGATGCGGAGCCACCGGCACCGGCCAGTACCAGGATTTCCTCGCTCCGATTTACAACACTATGGTGCAGGCCGCCAATCTTGGCAGCATGCTCCCCTCCTTGCCTCTTACCGGAGAATTCACCGCCGACTACAAGACCCGCGCCATCATTCCGGCCATCGGTCTGAGCTACAGCTTCTGATTCTCACTGCGATTATCTCTCAATCCCGACAACGGGCAGTCCGCGCCGCATCCCGCGCAAGGGCCTCCCGCATGTCGGGATCTCTTTTTCTCTTTCCCGGCGCAACAGTCCTTAGCAGCATCCTTCCCTTGGCAATCACGCGCGGTGTTTTTCCCCCTGTTCCCCCCGCAACAAGGAGACACACCACCCCCTCCGGGACGTTTCATCCCTTTGCTCCATATAATCAGCCCCCTCACATACCTGACAACCCAGACAACGATAATCACGAAGACTACCGCCACACATATCCATTGTATAAGATCATTGCTCATGTTCCTGCTCCTTTCCGATGGTGGTTATGCTTATGTTTTCGACGCGGCCGATATGGCCTTGGCGTTTTTCTTTATCAACGCGTTCAGTTTGCCGGGAGTCAGGTCGGGAGAATAATCCTCGAACGGCAGGCGCAAAGGACAGCCCGACTTGTATTCCGAGCATCCGAACGCCGCGCGTCCCTTCAGGAGATGCCCTTTCCCGCAGACGGGGCACTCAATCTGCTCCAGTTTCCTGACCGCAGGTTTGCGGGGTGTTTTTGGCTTTGCAGCCGCACCCGCTCCTCCCTGAGGGGACTTTCCACCGTCAGGGGATGTCTCCGCTCCGGCACTCTCTCCGCCGACTCCCCCGGGAGTCTGCCCTGTGTCTATCTTGCGCACCGACGCGTCGGTCAGCACATCATTCACGATTCGGCCTATCTGCCCTTTGAGATCTTCAATGAACTCCCCCGGGGAATATTCACCGCGCTCTATCCGGCGCAGACGGCTCTCCCAGATACCGGTCAGCTTCGCGCTTTTCAGCAACTCCTCGTTGATGGTCGCTATCAGGTCGATACCCGCCTGGGAGGCCATTATGTTTTTCTTCTTGCGATAGATGTAGTGACGCTTGAAAAGGGTCTCGATGATGTTGGCGCGTGTCGAAGGACGTCCTATGCCGTTCTCCTTCATCGCCTCACGAAGCGCCTCGTCATCGACGGTCTTTCCGGCCGACTCCATTGCCCGCAGCAAGGTTCCCTCGGTATAATACTTGGGTGGCTGGGTGGCCTTCTTCAACAGGCTCGGCTCATGGGGATTGCTCTCCCCCTTGGCGAAAGGTGGAAGAATCCCCTCCTCCTGACTGTCAGCACCGTTCTCACCCCCCTGCCCCGGTGTCTGTTCTCCGGACTTCTGGTATATGACGCGCCATCCTGGGGAGGTGACAACCTTTCCGGAGGCCTTGAAGCCGACCCCTCCGGCCTCAGCCATGACAGTGGTCTGCATAAACTCGCAGTCAGGGTAAAAAGCGGCTATGAACCGTCGGGCGATGAGATGGTAGAGCTGACGTTCATTCCCCACAAGAGCCGACGGAGACTGGCCGGTAGGGATGATGGCATGGTGGTCGGTGACTTTGGAATTGTCAAACACCTTCTTGCTCTTGGGAATCTTGGGAAGAGCCAACACCGGCGCGGTCAAGGACGCGTAGGGGGTCATCGCTTTCAGAATCCCCCCGACAGTGGGATATATGTCGTCAGAGAGGTAGGTGGTGTCTACACGGGGGTATGTCGTCACCTTCTTCTCGTAAAGTGACTGTATCAGCTTTAGGGTATCGTCGGCGGTCCAGCCCCACTGACGGTTACACTCCACCTGTAGGGATGTCAGGTCAAAGAGCCTCGGAGGAGCCTCGCGCCCCTTCTTCTCCTCTACAGAGGTGACCGTCAGCAGACACGGCTTTATCTTCTCCAACGCCTGCCGGGCTTCCTCCTCTTTCTTGAATTTCCCGGAGACGGCGTTGAATGTGGCCCCTTTGCAGACAGTTTTCAATTCCCAGTAATCCTCCGGCTTGAAGTTCTCGATTTCGAGATGGCGCTGCACCACCAGCGCGAGGGTCGGGGTCTGCACACGCCCGATTGACAGCACATTGCCGGGGGAACTGTATTTCAGTGTGTAAAGTCGTGTGGCATTCATCCCCAGAATCCAGTCACCGATGGCCCGCGACAACCCCGCATAATATAGATTGTCGAAATCAGCCGATGGCCTGAGATGCTCAAACCCCTCGCGTATCGACTGGTCGGTCAGGGATGAAATCCACAATCGCTTGACGGGGCATTTCACTCCGGCTTTCTGCATCACCCACCGCTGGATCAGCTCCCCCTCCTGCCCGGCATCACCGCAGTTGACTATCTCGTCAGCCTCGGCGAACAATGTTTTTATCACATTGAACTGCCTTTCGTAATTCTCCACCGGAATCAGCTTTATGCCGAACTTCGGGGGAATCATAGGCAGATGCACCAGTGACCAACGCTTCCAGCAATCGGAATAATCGTTTGGCTCCTTGAGGGTGCATAAGTGGCCGTAAGTCCATGTGACCCTGTAACCGTTCCCCTCGTAGAAACCGGCTTCTTTCTTGCCGGCTCCGAGGATGGCGGCGATGTCTCGGGCTACGTTCGGTTTCTCTGTGATGCAGACTATCATCTCTCCTTGAAGGATGTTAAATGAAGTGGTGGAATTTCTGTCCGGGGTGTCGCGAACGGCACGCTGTCAGACAGCAGGGACGCGCCCTGGCGCGTCCACACAGTTGACCTGACAAGCCTGCCCGGCCTGTCAGAGTGATGAGGTTTCAACAATCATGTCCCCTCTGCGGTTGGCAGAGGGGGAATAACCGGCCGTTATATGGCCAGATTACTGACGTGCGGGAGCGACCACATCGCCATTGGCGGTATGGAACGTGAGGGTCGCGCTTTTCGGGAGCTGTCCCTTGAAAGGGAAATCAAGCTCGATGACCTGCACACCGGTGTCCTCAAACTGGAACGCACGTTCAAAGTCGACACCATCGATATCCACGGCCTTGATGACCTTGGGGCCGACAGTGAGGTCTACTGAATCGATGCGCTGCGAGGTGGAGGGGATGCCTACCAGACATACCGAAATCCGGATTCCCTCATCAGTGGGGGTCACCTTGTCGGGAATGACATTGAACTCCGCGTCGAGCTGGTTGACCTGTGCCGCTGCAGGTATCGAAGAGACTGTTGCCGCTCCTCCGGCAAGCATCAGGATTGCGGCCAAACGTATCGCTTTCATATCTTTTGGTTTTATTGTTTCATGACTACCGTGTGTGACGGCGGCCATCGGTGTTGGGAATCTTCAAAAACAATCACGAGTTCTCCTTGGCTTCCTGCCAGTACTCCTCCATCTCGTCGAGGGTCAGTTCGTTGAGCTTCCGCCCTGACTCCTTGGCGCGTTTCTCGATATGGTTGAAGCGGGCGATGAACTTCTTGTTAGTCTTCTCCAGGGCGTTCTCGGGAATCACTCCGTAAAGCCGGGCGGCGTTGACGAGTGAGAAGAAGACATCACCCATCTCCGACTCCATCCGGTCAGAAGCGGCGGCAATCTCCTCAGGGGTGACGTCAGGTTTATGACGGAGCATCCTGACCTTTTCAGCCTCAGTGGAGAATTCCCCGATTTCCTCCTTCACCTTGTCCCAGACATCGGAAGCCTCCTCCCAGTCGAAGCCTGAATTGGCGGCCTTCTCCTGAATGCGGTAAGCCTTGTTGAGCGCGGGGAGTGCCGACGGCACACCGGCCAGAACGGAGCGGTTGCCCCCCTTCTCCTTGAGTTTGAGCTGCTCCCAATTGAGCTCGACCTGATGGGCGTCCTCCGCCTCTACCTGCCCGTAGATATGCGGGTGGCGGTAAATCAGTTTGGAAGCGAGGGCGTCACAGACCGTGACCACGTCGAACGCACCCTTCTCCTCACCTATCTTGGCGTAGAAGAGGACATGCAACAGCACATCACCGAGTTCCTTGCGGATTTCGGCATTATCCTCATTGATAAGGGCTTCACAAAGCTCATACACCTCCTCGATGGTGTTGGGACGCAGCGACTCGTTGGTCTGTTTAGCGTCCCAGGGACATTTGACCCGCAGGGTGTCAAGGACATCCAGCACACGGCCGAATGCCTCAAGTTTCTCCTGGCGGGTATGTTGTTGAATCTTTTCCATATCGGTTTCTAAAATCCTCCGGAATGAAGTCGCATTCCCCCCTTTCAGTCGGGATTCTCGCTGTAATTCTTCATTCCTCCCTCAAGCCATCCGACAAACTTACCGACATTCTCGTCATAGAAATAGGGGGCGCTCATCGCCTCGCCGGAATGGTTGAGTATTATGTAATAGGGCTGGGAGTTGGCACTGAACTTATGGCGTTGCAGGTAGCTCCACTTGTCGCCTATGGTCTTCAGCACCACCTTCTTCCCATTTTCTTCGACCGTCATCGGTTCGGAAAGTTTAGTCTTGTCATCGACCATCAGCTTGATAAGCACGAAGTTTTCCTTAACTATCGAGCTGACCCGGCCTGTGTCAAACACGGCTCCCTCCATCTTGCGGCAATTCACGCATCCGTAGCCAGAGAAGTCTACCAGCACAGGGCGGTTATTCTCGGCAGCATAGGCCATACCCTTGTCATAGTCGTCGAACTCCTCGAACTGGCCACCGGCATAAAGGTTGAAATCCTGGGTGAACAGCGGGGGAACGAACGCACTCACACCTTTCAGCGGTGCGCCCCAAAGACCGGGGATAAGATACAGCGCGAACCCGAAGGAGGCCAGGGAGAGGAAAAAGCGGGGGAGCGAGACATGGGGGAGGTCTGCGTCATGGCTGAACTTGAGTTTGCCTAGCAGATACATTCCGAGCATAAGGAACAGCACCACCCAAAGGCATATGAACACCTCGCGGTCGAGTATTCCCCACCCGTAGGCAAGGTCTGCCACAGACAGGAATTTCAGCGAGAGGGCGAGTTCCAGGAATCCAAGCACCACCTTGACCGAGTTGAGCCAGCCGCCTGAACGGGGCATCTCCTTGAGCCAGGAGGGGAACAGCGCGAAAAGTGAGAATGGCAACGCCAACGCCAGGGCGAAACCTCCCATACCGATTGCCGGGCCGACGAAATTACCCATCGTGGCGGCCTCGACAAGCAACGTGCCGATAATCGGGCCTGTGCACGAGAAGGAAACCAGCGCCAGGGTGAACGCCATGAAGAATATGCTGACAAGGCCGGTGGCTTTCTCCGCACGGGCATCGGTTGAGTTTGACCATTTCGATGGGAGCTTTATGTCGAAACCGCCGAGGAAGGAGATTCCGAATATCACCAGCAACAGGAAGAAGCAGAGATTGAAGACCGCGTTGGTGCTCAACTCGTTAAGCTTGCTCGCCCCGAATATTCCGGTGATGGCGAGTCCGAGGGTGAGATAAATCACGATGATGCTCAGCCCGTAAATGACAGCATCACCAACCGATTTGCGGCGGCTCGTCCCTTTTTTTAGGAAGAAGCTGACTGTCATAGGAATCATCGGCCATACACATGGAGTCAGCAACGCGAGCAAGCCGCCGCCGAAGCCCCATATGAAAATCACCCACCAGGGGGAATCCTTCACATTGGCCTGTTCAGCCATCTCCTCATCCGAGAACTCCACCGGAGCCCAGAGGTCAGGTTTGTCGGCGGGAGCTTCCGGAGCGACGGCGACCGGAGTCTCGGCCACAACAGAGTCCACCTTCTCCTCCTGCACCACGGCCGGGCCTGTACCTACCGACACCTCCAGATATTCTGTCTTGGGAGCAATGCAAGTCTCGTCGTTGCAGCCCTGGAAAGAGACCTCGATGCCGACCGTATGGGTCTTCTCATCGGAAATCTTCACTTTCTGGGTGAAAGTCACATCCCCCTCCCACCATGACAGGTTGAGCGAGAACATGTCGTCATACTTCTCCACCGGCTTGCGCGACGGGGTCAACGGGCCGTCGAGCTTCACGCCGTCAGGCACCTGGAAGTCTATCACCGTTGAATTGGGCCCGTCGGGGGGAAGGTTGAGCGAGTAGAGATGCCAGCCATCCTCGATTTGAGCAGTCAGCCGTATCGTGGCCGACGCGGTAGAGTTACCCTCCACCGTGGCTTTCCAGGTAATCGGGTCGAGGATATGGGAACGGCCGAGACCGAACTGCTGTCCCCGGGCCGTCAGGCAGGTCAGCAACAGCAACACAGCCGTCAACATCCATTGTATCGGGAATCCTTTGAGATTGTGTTTCATATCGACTTATGATTTTGTAAACATTGTTTGAAGTGCAAAGTTAGCAAATTGGCGGCAATTTGCGAAACCCCTTCGGATGTTTCAAAAAAAATTCGTAACTTTGCGGTCGGATTGCACCCATACGCGCCGGGCGCATTTCCCTTTTTGACAAAACCGAATCGATGAACAAGAAGCAGAAAATCCTTTACATCTCTCAGGAAATAACCCCCTATCTTCGCGAGACCCCTATGGGACAGGTATGCAAGACCTTGCCCCAGAAGGTTCAGGAAAATGGCTACGAGGCCCGCGCCTTTATGCCCAAATACGGCTGCATCAACGAGCGCCGCAACCAGCTTCACGAAGTAATACGCCTCTCGGGCATAAACCTGGTGATTGACGATTCAGACCATCCCCTGATTATCAAGGTGGCCACTTTGCAGTCGGCGAAGATGCAGGTCTACTTCATTGATTCAGATGACTATTTCCAGCACCACGCGGTTACAGACCTCGAAATCCGCGAGACCCCCGAGGACAACGACGAGCGCATCATGTTCTTCACCCGGGGCGTCATGGAGACCGTCAAGAAACTCCGTTGGGAACCGGCTGTAATCCACTGCTCCGGCTGGGTGACCGCCCTGGCCCCCCTCTACCTCAAGAAAGCATACGCCGACGACCCCACAATCGGCGGCAGCCCGGTGGTGTACTCCCTCTTCGACGACACTTTCGAAGGAACTCTCGACCCCCGCTTCAAGGAAAAACTCCTAATGGACGGTTTTTCCCCTGACGACCTCAAATCGCTCGGCGACGGCCCTGTGAACGCGATGGCTCTCAACAAGCTCGCCATCGACCATGCCGACGGTGTGATCCAGGCTTCGGAGAACATCCCCGCCGAACTGGTCGAATACGCCAAATCGCTCGGCAAGCCTTTCCTTCCCTACCAAGGCGAGGAAATCGACGGCGCGCCGGTAGTGGAGTTCTACGACTCCATCCGCAACAATCCCTGATTCCCTCCTCCACTCCCCCATCATCGACATGAAATCAATTCTCACCATTCTCTCGGGCACACTCGTCGCAGCCGGTCTGCTGACAGCCTGTGAGAACACAACCCAGGATATTGGCTCCTCACTGATTCAGGCCGAATCCGAGGTGGTCATCCACAATGAATTCAGCATCGAGGGGCGCACCACCCCCAATGCGGCCATCGAGTCACGCACCATCGTGCAACTCCTCGGCGACATTTCCGCCGAAGGCTACGGCAATTTCTCCTCCGATTTCGTCTGCCAGTTCATGCCGGCATCGAAACTCGTCACCGAGGGTGTGACCGTCAACGACATTGATTCCATGAAGCTCATCCTCTCCTACTCCAACGGCGGATATGTGGGAGATTCCATCGCTCCGATGGGCCTTGAGGTGTTCCCCCTCAACCGCCAGCTCCCCTCCCCCATCTTCTCGACATTCAATCCCGAGGATTATTGCGACGTAAACGCCGCTCCCCTCGCCTCGAAAATATATGTCGGCAATGCCCAGGGGGAGAACGACTCCATCCAGGCCTTGTCATACCGCGAGATAAAGGTAGACCTCCCCGTGAGCCTCGCCCACGACCTGTTCAACCTCTACCTCGACAATCCCGAAGCATACTCCTTCCCCACGGAGTTCGCCAAGCACTTCCCCGGCCTTTACGTCCGCAACTCATTCGGAGCGGGACGTGTAACCCAGATTGAGCAGACATCGATGGTGATATATTACCACACCACCTCGGAAGACTCCGAAGGGAAAGAGGTAATCAACCGCCATACAGGCAACTATTTCATGGTGACTCCCGAGGTGATTTCCAACAACAACATCTCATTCGCCATCGCTCCGGATCTCCAGGCCAAAATCGACGCGGGTGAAAACATCATCGTCGCCCCGGTGGGACGCGATGTTGAAATCACCTTCCCCATCCGCGACGTGATAGACTACTATGTCGACAACTGCGGCCCGCTGTCGGTGGTCAACACCCTCACGATGACCATTCCCGTCGAGGAGATTGAGAACAACTACGGCATCGGTGTTCCTCAGAGCCTGCTGATGGTAATATCCTCAGAGAAAGAGGACTTCTTCCTCAACAACTCGCTCAACAACGACAAGACTTCCTTCATCGCCACATACAGCGAGGCGGCCAAAGGATATGTGTTCTCCGGAATGAGAAACTATTTCCTTGCGATGCTCGAGAAATACAACGCCGAAGGGAAAATCGATTTGGATGACGCCACCTTCACTCTCACTCCGGTGACCCTGACCACCGAATCCACCTCAAACGGCTACACCACATCGACCTACGTCAGCGCCATCACCCCCTACATCGGGAAACCTGTGATGACCAAGCTCAATCTCGACAAGGCCGACATCACCTTCCAGTTCTCCAAGCAGTCTTTCAAGTGATGCGGCGGTTGCCTGGAACCTGATGAAGCCCCTACTTAAAGGCGGAATCCCGTAAAATCATCCATCATCTTTAACAAAGATGGCAAAAACCGCCGTCAAAATTTGGCGGTTATAAATAAAAACGTTAACTTTGCACCTGCAAAATCACCCCAATGGGATGACACGCCAATCCAAGGTGCCATGTCCGAGTGGTTAGGTACCGGTCTGCAAAACCGTTCACAGCGGTTCGAATCCGCTTGGCACCTCTCAATTAAAAAGCCCGCATTTCCCCTGCGGGCTTTTCTTTTATACACTCTTTTATTCTTTATACACTCTACATTTATACACTTACGAACACCCTGACAAAAACAACCGTGGGTTGGCGCTTCGTGGTCGCTCCACAAGAGAGCTTTCCCACTCGCGCCAACCCACGGCGGTTATGCGATCAATAATCCCGGTTAACGGGCAACCTGTTTCAGGACGGTTGAACCTTGACGCAGGATGTAAATATGTCCGGAAATCATTTCAGAAACCCGTCGTCCATCCAATGTGTAGATTTCATATGGCAGGTCGAAGTCGATAACCGGAACCGCGTTATCGAAGATGGTGGTTTCCTCAACGCCCGACTGTCCCTGGCGAATCACGCTCACCTTCTGAATCGTGTAATCATGACCCTTGAAGTAGATACCGTCATAGTTCGTGCCCTCAAGCAGTCCGGAATCTGTCATCGCCAGATCATAAGTAGAACCACTAATCGGAGCGTAGTCAACATATTGAGTCCAGTCTGACGCAGGGGTCTTGTAGGCAATCTGGATTTCAGCCCCGGTTCCACAGGACACATACAGACGAACCTTGTCGGCGGAAGAGAGTGTGCCGAGACGCGACTTCTCGAGGTGGTACATGACATCCCAGCCGGAGATGATGAACTGCGGAGTGTCAACCACCGTTTCCGACGAACCGCCGGGATTGTCACCCGAACCGCCGTTTTCAACAGATTTCAGTTCAACCTTGACAAGGGTGGCGTTCTGTCCCTTCGCCGCGAAACCACGGGTTGACAGCATTTCGAGATCGGTGTAACCGTCGGTCTCCGTTCCGGTCACGGTGTAGGTATATTCATTACCCTGGATATTGTCGGCATCGACAAGCACAGTCCATGTCCATTGGCTGTCAAGTCCGAAAGTCGCGAGCTGAATCTGGCCGGGGGCCTTCTCGTCGGTCGCCACACCTGTGAAGTGGAACACCAGCTTGTCACCCTTGGCCAGTTTACCCATCTGGTCATTCTTCCATTGAGCGCTGCCCGGCTTGTATTCAAGCATACCTTTCCAGGCACCGAAATCAACCGAACCTTCCCAAAGCACTGTCGACTGACCGGGTGTCGGGATAATCGGGTCAGGCTCTTCACCTCCACCCTGACCGCCATTGGGATCATAGATGGAACATTCACGGGCTGTCTGCTGGATTCCGTTGCGCCCCTTTACAGTGTTGGTGCCGTTCGGTTTCCAGTTGGAGTCGTCATATCCCCCGAACATGTCGCAGGCTTCCGCTCCGTCGCCATTACCGGTCCATGACCAGACGAGATAACCGACTTTCTTCTCGGTTGCATAATCAAGGATTGTCTGCCATGCCACGGTATGTCCCTTATGCTCATAAGCAAACTCGCCGATAAGCACCGGACACCCCACATTCAGGGCGTTGTCGATGTTGCTCCTGACCTGATAGTCAGAGCCAGCGGCATCCTGATAGAAATGCATCGAGAATACAATGTTGTTTTTGGTGTCGGCGGCGGCCACCTCACGTCCCCGCTCAAAGATGCTCTTAGGATATTGCCCCCAACCGGCGCAATCGACCACGAGAGTGTTCAGGATACCGGCGGAGCGCAGCTTTGGAATGACCTTCTTGTAGCCGTCGGCCCATCCCGCCGACTCCCATCGGCCAAACCACTCATTGGAGATGTTGACCAGCACGGTCTTGCGATGGGCGTTGAGGACATCTTTCATCTCTATCCAGAAATTGGCGGCATTCTCCAGGTCGGAATATTCGTTTGAGCCAGTCTCGTCATGGGTGTTGAAGACAGCTATGAGCTTGTTGTCCTCGCAAAGCTTAATCAGACGTTCGAGATCGCTCTTGGAGCATTTCTGCCATTTACGGCCTGTCGACAGCTGTATGCGTATGGCATTGCAGCCAATACGTTTGGCGGCAGGGATGACACTGTATTCGTTGCCTCTCTGCCACGCCCAGGAATAATTGCATCCGCGCATTATGAATTCATTGCCGTTCGCGTCGAGCAGCTTGGTGCCGGAGGTATGGAACCCCTCGGAGGCTACCGCGCCGGAGACTGCGGCCACGAACAGCAAAAGAAGACTGAGGATTTTTTTCATGGAAAAATCAGTTTTTAGGAATGTTTTTTAAGGTTTGGTGACGGAGGTGACTGCAAGACACTCTTCCGTGACCGCAAAATAACCGATAATTTCCCTCACCGGCCACACTTATTTTTCCCGATTCAGACATTATTTTGACAAAATTCATCCTCAAATCCCCTGCCGTGTCCAAATCATCCACAAATCCCGAACCAACAGCCCCCGGGATTGTTTTCCATATAGGCCAAGGGGCCGACACAGACACTCCCCCTCTGACCAAATTCAAGTCTGACAATTGCCGTCCCGCCCCTACCTGTGACCGGTTCTGGCGGGCGGCAATCTTATTTTAAAGTTTGGCAAACATTTATTATCTTTGCACAAACTCACGAAATGAAAAAGCTCTTCCTTCTCGACGCGTATGCCCTGATTTACCGCGCTTATTACGCGCTCATACGCGCACCGCGCATAACATCCAAAGGGTTCAACACCTCGGCCATCTTCGGCTTCTGCAATACCCTCGACGAGATTCTCAAAAAAGAGAATCCCACCCATATCGCTGTCTGCTTCGATCCCCACGGCCCGACATTCCGCCACGAGATGTATGAGGGTTACAAGGCCCAGCGCGAGGCGCAACCGGAAGATATCTCCGCTTCCGTCCCTATTATAAAGGAGATTGTCGAGGCTTACCGCATCCCTGTTTTTGAGGTTCCGGGATATGAGGCCGACGATGTTATCGGCACACTCTCCCGTATGGCCTCAAAGGAGGATTACACCACATATATGATGACCCCCGACAAGGATTACGGCCAGCTCGTCACCGACAAGGTGTTCATGTACCGTCCCTCCCTCCGGGGGCAGGGATTCGAACTGCGCGGAGTGAAAGAGGTCTGTGAGAAATACGGTATCGAATCCCCCCTGCAGGTCATCGACCTGCTCGCCCTCGAGGGTGACACCATCGACAACATCCCCGGCTGTCCGGGTGTAGGCCCCAAGACTGCCTCAAAGCTTATCGGGGAATACGGTTCGGTGGAGAACCTTCTCGACCATGCCGCTGACATCAAAGGTGCTGTCGGCCAGAAGATTCGCGACAACGCCGAGCAGATACGGTTCTCCAAGAAACTGGCGACAATCAAGACCGACGTTCCCCTGGAGGTTGACTTTGATAGCCTGCGGCGCGAACCGGAGGATGTCGACGCCCTCCGCGACATTTTCACCGACCTGGAATTCAAGACATTCCTCACACGTCTCAATGGCCGCGCCAAGGCCATCGTGCGAGACTCCAAAGAGGATGAGGAGAAACCTGAACGCAAACGCCATTCAATCGAGCTGCCCGCTCAACCCTCCCTGTTTGATTTCATGGAGGGTGGCGAGGATGTCCCTGAAGGCACCTCCCCCTTCGCCGTGGCCGACTCCGTCCCTGTCGACTACCGCCCTGTCATCTCCCCCGACGAAATCCCCTCCATTAGGGAGGAGGCTCTCCGAAGCGGCAGTCTCGGGGTGGCGGTCTACGCCATCGGAGCGGAAGCGATGACAGCCTCGCTCAGAGGAATCGCGCTAAGCCCCTCCACCGGAGCGGGACGCTATATCGACATCCCCGCGAACAATGAGGAGCGAACCCGCCTAATGTCGGCACTCGCGCCCCTATTCTCCAATCCCGGCTACACCCTCGTCAGCCATGACATAAAGCGCGACATGGTATTGCTGCGCCGCGAGGGGATAGAAATCACCTCCCCGTATTTCGATACACAGCTGGCCCATTACCTGCTGCAGCCGGAGATGCGCCACAGACTGGCAGACATCGTGATGAATGTGCTGTCAATCCAGATGGATGAGTATGCCGACTCCGATGCCTCCCGCAAGCCTTACACCCCGCTCCCCGCCGGGGAGGAGGTAAGGAGGCTTTGCCAGCAGGCCGACATGGTCAACCGCCTGCGCTCCCCTCTCTCGGAGCTGCTTACCCAGAATGGCCAGAAAAAGCTTCTCGACAACATCGAGCTTCCCCTCGCCGCCGTGTTGGCCGATATGGAGTGGACAGGTGTCAGAATCGACATACACGAACTCGCCGGACTGTCAGCCTCCCTCACCTCCCAGTTGCGTGAACTGGAGGAAAAGGCTTATGCCCTCGCCGGTGAACGATTCAACATCGCCTCCCCCATGCAGGTGGGGGAAATCCTGTTCGGCAAACTGAAACTCGACTCGCGGGCCAAACGCACCAAGAAGGGTTCTTACTCAACCACCGAGGAGGTGCTGCTCAGACACCGCGACTCCCATCCGCTGGTCAACCTCATACTTGAGATAAGGGGAATCCGCAAGCTGCTGACAACTTATGTCGATGCCCTCCCGGCCCTTGTCAACCCGGTCACCGGAAAAATCCACACCACCTTCAATCAGACGGTCACCGCGACAGGACGTATCAGTTCGGCCAACCCTAACCTCCAGAATATCCCCATCCGCACCGAAGACGGACGCGAGGTGCGCCGCGCGTTTATCGCCGACGAAGGATGCCTGGTGCTGTCGGCCGACTATTCCCAGATTGAACTGCGCCTGCTGGCCGACCTTTCCGACGACCCGGAACTCACAGAGGCGTTCAACTCCGGCCTTGACATCCACCGCGCCACCGCATCGAAAATCTACCATGTGCCATACGACGATGTCACCGACAGCCAGCGCCGCAAGGCAAAGACCGCCAATTTCGGCACTGTCTACGGCATCTCCGCATTCGGCCTTTCAGAGCGGCTCAACATCCCCCGCGCGGAAGCCAAGGAACTTATCGACGGGTATTTCAACACCTATCCCCATATCCGTCAGTTCATCGAGGAATCCACCGAGAAAGCCCGCAAGGAGGGATATGTCTCCACCATTATGGGCCGCAAACGTTACCTCCCTGACATCAATTCCCGCAACGCGACGGTGAGGTCATACGCCGAACGAAATGCCGTCAACGCCCCGATACAAGGCTCTGCCGCAGATATCATAAAGCTCGCCATGATTCGCGTCCATAATGAGATGAAGCGTCTCGGGCTGAAATCAAGGATGATTCTGCAGGTCCATGACGAACTTGTGTTCAACGTATATCCCGAAGAACTTCCGGCCCTCCAGGAACTTGTCATCAGGGAAATGTCGGGAGCTTTCTCCGGCTCGGTTCCTCTTGAGGTCTCAGCCGGTACCGGCCAGAACTGGCTCGCCGCCCACTGACCTCCACTCACAACCCATACACCTTTTATCAGGAAAGCCAACCCCATAAGCTGCCAACCATGGACAACAATACGACATCTTTCGACCCCCACCACGGCTTCTACGAGCATCCCGAGAACTCAGCCGAATATTCCGGCCTGACTGTCAACTCGGGTGTCACCCAGCCACCCTGTGTCAACCCATACATGCGTCCCCGGCGACGCCGCACCTTCACCCCCGCCGAACTTGTCGAGGGGATACTCAAAGGGGATGTGACGATGCTTTCACGCGCCGTAACCCTTGTGGAGAGCATCGCTCCAGACCATCAGGCGATGGCCCGGGAGGTAATCGAGAAATGCCTCCCCTACTCCGGGAAGTCGCGCCGCATAGGCATCACGGGAGTGCCGGGTGCCGGAAAATCCACCTCGATTGATGTCTTCGGACTTCATGTCCTGCAGGATGGCGGCAAACTCGCCGTACTTGCCATTGACCCCTCCTCGGAACGTACCAAGGGGAGCATCCTCGGCGACAAGACCCGTATGGAAAAACTCTCCCAGCACCCTGACGCGTTCATCCGGCCTTCACCCTCGGCGGGAAGTCTCGGTGGAGTTGCCCGCAAGACTCGCGAGACCATCATCCTCTGTGAAGCCGCCGGATATAATAATGTGTTCGTTGAGACTGTCGGCGTTGGCCAGAGCGAGACAGCAGTCCATTCGATGGTGGATTTCTTCATGCTTATCCAGATTGCCGGAGCCGGTGACGAGCTGCAGGGAATCAAGAGGGGTATCATGGAGATGGCCGACGGCATCGTCATAAACAAAGCGGACGGAGACAACATAGACCGAGCACGTCTTGCCCAGGCTCAGTTCAAGTCCGCCCTGCAGCTTCTCCCCACTCCCCCCTCGGGATGGCAACCGGAGGTGTTGTGTTACTCCGGCTACTACGAAATCGGCATTGACGAGGTATGGGAGATGATTGACCGCTACTTCAAGTTCATAACCGACAACGGCTTCTTTGAAAGGCAAAGGCGCGAACAGGCCCGCTATTGGATGTATGAGACCATCGACTCCGAACTGCGCCGCAGGTTCTACGACGACCCAGACCGCGCGGCTGCCCTCTCTAACGCCGAACGGCTCGTGCTGTCCAACCGTTTGTCACCTTTCACCGCCGCGCTGCAGCTTCTCGGCGAGGAATGACCGATTTCTCAGGAGCAAGGCCTAAATTTGCCGCCCAAGCTCTTAACATTCACGCTTCGATAGCATTTTAAGATTAAGAATTTATCGACGAACGTTGTTAGTCATCACACATTCCTCCCGGAATCATAAAACCCATAAAACATTTTCAATCCGCGACTGTTTACAAACACAAACAGCCGCGGATTGATTTTACCCCGTTCCTGAAAACCCGCACCCTCGGGCGTGGTCATGTTGATAACTTTTTCCCGATTCTCAGGCATTTTTCTATTTGCAGTTGTAAATTCTTAGGAACTTTTTTTGTAATTTTACGGTCGAAATGGAAGCAGCAATGACCACATCCCAGCCATACCATGTGCCGGCCCTGCTCGGCCAGTCTCTCGACGCTCTTGATTTGCGCCCCGAAGGGGTGTATGTCGACTGCACCCTTGGTGGTGGAGGTCATTCCCGCGCAATCCTCGCCCGACTCGACGGGTCGAAAGGCGGCCGGCTGCTGAGTTTCGACCAGGACCGTGCCGCGATAGACCGCGCCGCCTCCGACCCCGACTTCGCCGGCAACCCGGCATTCACCGCCGTGCTTGGCAACTTCCGTTTCCTGCGCAACTTCCTGCGCTTCTACGGCGCGGACTCCGTAGACGGCATTCTTGCCGACCTCGGGGTGTCGTTCCACCATTTCGATGACCCTTCGCGGGGATTCTCGTTCAGATGGGAAGGCCCTCTCGACATGAGGATGAATCGCAACGCCCCCCGCTCGGCGGCCACACTGTTGCAGGAGGCATCCGAAGAGGAGCTGGCCGACATCTTCCACCTCTACGGCGAACTGCGCCAGGCAAGGAAAATCGCCAAAGCGATAGTCTCAGCCCGTCGCGAAGCCCCGGTCGATACGGTCGAGAGGCTGCTCGACGTAATCAAACCATTCATCAGCCCCAGGCAGGAGAAGAAAGAGCTTGCCCAGGTTTTCCAGGCCTTGAGAATCGTCGTCAACGACGAGATTGAGGCTCTGCGCGAACTGCTCACCCAGGCTCTCGCCGTGCTCAAGCCAGGAGGTCGTCTGGCAGTCATCACTTACCATTCTCTCGAAGACCGCCTGGTCAAGAACTTCATGAAGACCGGCAACCTCGAAGGGAAGATGGAGAAGGATTTCTTCGGGAAGGCCATATGCCCCCTGAAATGTCTCACCTCGAAACCGATTGTCCCCGAGGAGGAGGAGATGGAGCGCAACCCCAGGTCACGCTCGGCCAAACTCAGGGTCGCCGTCAAGCTCGATGAATGATTTCCGACACCCTCAGCTGATTGAAAAAACAACCGACTCAATTACACCACAACGAATATGCCCACATTCCGCGCACAAATGCCACAAGATTCACAGGAGACCGACCGCCCCGGCTACCGCATCGATTCCCTGATGCTCCGTGCGCTTCATGGCCGGCTTCTCTCCATGGATTTCTTCCGGAGGCATTGGCTCCCGGTACTCGGAGTTGTGGCGATGCTGATGATATACATCACGAACCGTTACACCTGCCAGACCCAGATGGAGACCATCCAGCGTCTGGAACGTGAACTGGAGGTTGCCAAGACCGAGCGCATCCGCGAGAAGTCGTCATATATGAGCCGCATCCGCGAGTCGAAGATGCAACAGAAAGTCGACTCCCTCCGGTTAGGGCTTACCGTCCAGGAACGCCCCCCTTTCAGGCTTTCCGTCTCTGACTGATTTCATCACCTCTCAAACTCCATCCATTGCTTATGGCCGCGAAGAACAACCAAAACCACATACTGTTCCGCTACGGACTCATCACCCTGCTTATCCTCTTGTTCGCAGGGTCGATATCCTACAAGCTGTTCTCGACCACAGTCATCCACGCCGACGACTGGAACGCCAAGGCGATGCGCGAGATGCAGCGCGTAGACACCATCCTCCCCGAACGCGGGGAGATTCTGTCGGACGACGGTTCGATTCTCGCCACCAACCTGCGCTACTACACAGTCCGCATAGATTTCCGGGCCGAACGTTTCATGGAGAGCCGCTACCAGGTGGCCCTCGACTCCATCGCCGACTCCCTGGCGCTCCATTTCCCCCGCCGCAACCGTGACGAGTGGTTCACTTACCTGCAGAAACCGCTCAACACAGACGCGTCCAAACGTCCCCGTTCATTCCCCATCATCAACAACATCTCTTACGCCGACCTCCAGAAGCTGAAGACCTTCCCATTCTTCTGCATCCCCAACCCCAACCGCAACGGAATGACTGTGGAGTCGGTGCTGAAACGCAAGAATCCATACGGCGACATGGCGCGACGCTCAATCGGAGGTGTCGGCCAGACCCGCGAGTGCAAGGAAATCCATGGCATTTCCGGCCTGGAGAAAGCCCTCGACTCCCTTCTTTACGGTGTGCCAGGCATCGCCAAGAAGATTCCCCTGACCAAGAACATCGTAAATTGGACAGACATCCCTCCCACACCCGGCTACTCCATCCGCACCACCATCGACATCAATCTCCAGGACATCGTGGAGAACGAGCTTAACCGCGTCCTCGACTCCTGTTCCGCCGACTGGGGCTGCGCCATCCTGATGGAGGTCTCCACAGGCGACATCAAGGCGATTTCCAACCTTGAGCGCAACGCCGACGGCACCGACTACATCGAGGCCCTCAACTACGCCGTGGTCGGATTCGAGCCCGGCTCGGTAGTGAAACCGATTTCGATGATGATAGCCCTTGAGGATGGTCTCGTGGACAACCTCGAAGAGGTGATACCCATCGGTGCAAGCTGGGCATATGCCGGCGGACGCCCCATCACCGACTCCCACTACAACGGTTCGCTGAGAGTGCGCGAGGTCATCGAGCAGTCATCCAACATCGGTATGGCCCGCATCATCACCCGTGGCTATGACAAGAATCCCAAGGGATTCGTCGAGAGGCTGCGCTCCATCGGATTCCTCGAACCGATGAACACCGGTATCGCCGGTGAGCGCGTCCCCTACTTCAACCCCGAACCGGGACGCGTCGACCTCTCCCGTATGTGCTACGGCTACGCGTCCCAGATTCCCCCGATTTACACCCTCTCCATCTATAACGCCATCGCCAACAACGGCAAGTATGTCCGTCCCCGCCTGGTAAGCTCGCTGGTGACCGAGGATTTCGACTCGGTGATTCCTGTGAGCTACATACGCGACCGCATATGCTCCGAGGAGAACGCCCGCAAGATGCAATACATGCTCAAGCAGGTTGTATGGGGTGCCCACGGCACAGGCCGCTCCCTCAAGAGCGACAAGGTGGCGTTGGCCGGAAAGACAGGCACATGCTACTCTGTGGATCCGAAGACCCGCCAGTACAACACCGCCCGCAAGCGTCTGGCTTTCTGCGGGTTCTTCCCAGCCGACAATCCCAAATACTCCTGCATGGTGCTGACCTTCTACCCCAAGCGCAACATGTTCGGGGCAGCCTCGACATCCGGCCAGGTGATGCGCAACATCGCCCTGAAGATGTATTCGCGCGGAATGCTCGACAACACTTCCGACTATGCCGAAGGTGGAGGGGGGAATCCACGCGCAATGCTCTACGGGTCCAACAATCCCGAACGCCATAAAGCCATCCGCAAAGCCGCCGGGATAAGCCAGGAGGTTCATCCCGCCGCCCCACGCAAGATGCCCAAGGGCACCATCCCGTCGGTAAAGGGGCTGGGAGCCCGCGAAGCGGTGGTGGCCCTTGAAAACGCAGGATTCAATGTGGCGGTCAACGGCTCCGGATATGTCCGCGCCCAGAATCCCGCCGAAGGCTCCATGGCCGCCCAGGGCACAAGGGTGATACTGACACTCGCCCCGTGACACCTCCATTTTCTCATCCTCTCTTTCCGGTAACTCTCACTCTCTGTCACTGCCGACTCTTCTCTCCGGGTCTCTCTCCACTTCTCCCCTCCCGGTCCGCTCTGCCGGACTCATCGGGGGCCTGACAACGAAAACAAAAATAGATCCGAAATAAAGTGAAGCTCGAACAACTCATCGACGGCCTTGACATCATTTCCATCCAGGGCCAGCTTGACAAGAATGTAACCTCCCTGACCTCCGACTCCAGGAAAGCCGGTGAGGGAGCCATGTTTGTTGCCGTACGCGGTGTCACCGTCGACGGCCACTCTTTCATCCCCACCCTCGCCGACAAAAAGCCGGCCGCACTGGTCGTGGAGGAAATCCCTGCCACATACCCCGAAGACGCTACCCTGATTGTCGTCCCCAACTCGGCAATCGCCCTGGGAATCCTCGCCTCCAACTGGTATGGCAATCCCTCCTCCAAGCTGCGCCTCGTCGGCGTGACCGGAACCAACGGCAAGACAACCACCGCCACCCTCATATATGAGATGGCCCGTCTTATGGGTCACAAGGCCGGACTACTCTCGACCGTCGTCAACTATGTCGACACCGAGGCCGTCCACGCCTCACAGACCACACCTGACCCCATCACTATCAACTCCCTCCTCGCCCGCATGGTAGAGGCAGGATGTGAATACGCCGCAATGGAGGTAAGCTCCCACGCCGCCGACCAGCACCGTATCGCCGGCCTGACATTCGCCGGAGGGGTATTCACCAACCTCACCCGCGACCATCTCGACTACCACAAGACCGTCCAGAACTACCTCAACGCCAAGAAGAGCTTCTTTGATGGACTTCCCGCCGAGGCGTTCGCCCTCACCAACATCGACGACAAGGTCGGGGAGGTGATGCTCCAGAACACCAAGGCAAAGAAACTTTCCTACTCCCTCCGCTCGATGGCCGACTTCCGTGGCAAAATCATCGAGACCCGTCTTGACGGCACACTCCTGAGTCTCAACGACACAGAGGTGGAGGTGCGTTTCACCGGACGTTTCAACGCCTACAACCTCACAGCTGTCTTCGGAGCATCCGTGTCGCTCGGATGGCCGGTAGAGAAGGTGCTTGTGGCGATGAGCCAGCTCATCCCTGTGGCCGGACGTTTCCAGGCGTTCCATTCCCCCAAGGGCTGCACAGCCATCGTCGATTACGCCCACACCCCCGACGCGGTGGTCAATGTGCTGACCGCCATCCGCGAAGTGGTAGGCACCAAGGGCCGCATCATCACAGTGGTCGGAGCAGGTGGCAACCGCGACAAGGGTAAACGCCCCATTATGGCACGCGAAGCCGCCCGTCTATCCGACATGCTCATACTGACCTCCGACAATCCCCGTTTCGAGAACCCCGCCGACATCCTCCACGACATGGAGGCCGGTCTCGACACCGAGGAGCTTCGCGCCAACTCCTCCAGCGTCATCGACCGCCGCGAGGCAATCGTGAAGGCTTCCGAAATCGCCGGAAAGGGTGATGTCATCCTCATCGCCGGGAAGGGACATGAGGATTATCAGGAAATCCGTGGCATCAAACACCATTTCGACGACGCCGAGGTTGTCCGCGAGGTGTTCGCCGCCTGCGCCGAATAATCCCCAAAAGCCAGTCAGCATCCGTAATTCCCTTATGTATCGCGTTAGCTTGTAATCAACTATGCTGTATTACCTCTTCCAATGGCTTGAAGACACCCGATTTCCCGGTGCGCGCCTGATGGACTACATAACATTCCGCTCCGGCGCGGCCCTCATCCTGTCGCTGTTCATAGCGATGGTGTTCGGCCGCAGAATCATCGACCGCCTGCAGAAGATGCAGGTCGGTGAAATCGTCCGCAACCTCGGACTCGAGGGGCAGATGAAGAAGACCGGCACACCGACAATGGGTGGCATCATCATCATCGTGGCCACGATTGTCCCCTGCCTGCTCGTCGGGAAAATCGGCAACGTCTATATGCTGCTGATGATAATCTCGACCCTCTGGCTCGGCGCACTCGGTTTCGCCGATGACTATCTCAAGATGACCCGTCACAACAAGGACGGAATGAGCGGCAAGTTCAAAATCATCGGCCAGGTGGGTTTGGGCCTGATTGTCGGCCTGACAATGATGGCCTCTCCCGATATGGTGATACGCCAGAACCACGAAATCATCAACGAGACCTCCCAGGAGGTGGAGGAGGTGATTTACGAGTCTGAGAACATCAAGGCCACCCAGACCACCATTCCTTTCGTGAAGGAGAACAACTTCGATTACACCTACTTCACCGAATGGCTCGGCGACCACGCCCAGACAGGGGGATGGGTGCTGTTCATCCTCGTCTCCATCTTCATTGTCACCGCCACCTCCAACGGGGCAAACCTCACCGACGGCCTTGACGGTCTCGCTGCGGGATGCTCCGCCATCATAGCCGTCGCGCTCGCCGTGATGGCCTACCTCGGCGGTTCGGTCATCTACTCCTCCTACCTCAACATCATGTACATCCCGGGGAGCGAGGAGCTGTCGGTCTTCTGCGCGGCCTTCATCGGCGCACTCATCGGCTTCCTCTGGTACAATGCCTTCCCGGCACAGGTGTTCATGGGTGACACAGGCTCCCTGACCCTCGGAGGTATCATCGCCGTGCTTGCGATTCTTATCCACAAGGAGCTGCTCCTCCCCCTCCTCTGCGCGATATTCTATGTCGAAGACCTCTCAGTGATGCTCCAGGTGGGATATTTCAAATACACCAAGCGTAAGTATGGGACGGGACGGCGCATCTTCAAGATGACACCGCTCCACCACCACTTCCAGAAAGCCGGGAACTCGGGCATCGAGGCTCTATTGCAGAAGCCCCTCCAGGCCGTCCCCGAATCCAAAATCGTGACCCGTTTCTGGATTGTCGGCATCTTCCTGGCTGTAATCACATTCGTAACACTTAAAATCCGCTGACCGCAATTATGGAATATATCTCTAACGAAAACATGAATCCCGGAAGCCCCGACCTCGAGGCCGGAGGCCACCGTCTGGTTGTGCTTGGCGGCGGAGAGAGCGGCGTGGGAGCCGCCATCCTCGGCAAGAAACTCGGAATGGATGTCTTTCTCTCCGACATGGGCACCATCGCTCCCCGTTACGCCGAGGAACTCACCTCGCGCGGCATCCCATATGAGGAGGGAGGCCACACCGAGGCCCTGATTCTCAACGCCGACGAGGTAGTGAAATCTCCCGGCATCCCCCCCACAGCGCCACTCATCCAGAAACTCGCGGCACAACATACACCCGTCATCTCTGAAATAGAGCTTGCCGGACGCCACACCTCGGCCAAGATGGTCTGCATCACCGGCTCGAACGGCAAGACCACCACCACGATGCTCATCTACCACATCCTCCGCGAAGCCGGCCTGAATGTCGGACTCGCCGGAAATGTCGGGAAGTCGCTCGCATGGCAGGTGGCTGAGAATGACCACGATGTCTATGTTGTAGAACTGTCATCATTCCAGCTTGAGAATATGTATCGGTTCCGCGCCAATATCGCGGTGCTGCTCAATATCACCCCTGACCATCTCGACCGCTACGGCTTCGAGATGCAGAACTACATCAACGCCAAATTCCGCATCCTCCAGAACCAGACCCCGGCCGATGCCTTCATCTTCTGGGAGGATGACCCCGTCATCACGGCCCAGCTCAAGCAGTTCGAGACCGAGGCACGGATGTATCCCTTCGCCGAACACCGCCACGAGGACTCAGCCGCATGGGTAGACAAGGATGGGAAGGTTGTGTTCAACACCCCCGAGGAGGATTTCGAGATTCCACGCGCTGACCTCTCGCTCCACGGACTCCACAACCTCTTCAACTCTATGGCCGCCGGATTGAGCGCATGCCTGCTCGACATCCGCAAGGACTCCCTGCGCGACGCCCTCTCCAACTTCGAGGGGGTTGAGCACCGTCTCGAACCTGCCGGAACGATTGACGGTGTGCGCTGGATCAACGACTCCAAGGCCACCAACGTCAATTCCTGCTGGTACGCGCTCGAATCCATGCCCGACTCCAAATCCACCGTCCTCATCCTCGGCGGAAAGGACAAAGGGAACGATTACTCCGAGATTCTGCCGCTGGTCGAGAAGAAGGTGAAGGCGATTGTAGCAATGGGGCTTCACAACGAGAAAATCCTTGACTTCTTCAACGGCCATGTCGACACGGTGATCTCCACCGGCTCCCTCGACGAGGCGGTTGCCACATGCCACAGGCTTGCCACTGATGGTGACACCGTCCTGCTCTCCCCCTGCTGCGCGTCGTTCGACCTCTTCAAGAGCTATGAAGACCGAGGCCGCCAGTTCAAAGAGGCTGTCAGCCGTCTGGCCGCAAACAAATGACATACCCGATAAATTTCTCCTCCGATGGAAAAACCAGCCAAACCTTCCGCCCCTCTGTCGGCTGAGGAACAGCCCCGCAAGGCCGACAAATACATCTGGGCGATTTACATAGCCCTGCTCGCGATTTCGGTTGTCGAGCTTTACAGCGCCTCCTCCAGGGAGGTGCAGGCATCCAATGTGTTCGGCCCGCTGATTCGTCACAGCATGATGCTTCTGCTCGGCTTCGGCGTGACTCTGGGATTGTCGCGTATGAAATTCAAATGGCTCATACCGATAACCCCGGTGTTCGTGGGCTTCGCCCTGGTGATTGCCGTCTACGTCCTTTTCAAAGGGCAGATCATCAACGGTGCGCGACGCTCCATGTCCTTGTTCGGCATCGCGCTCCAGTCCGCCGAGCTGTTGAAACTCGCCGTGGTGCTGGTGATAGCCTATGTCGTCGCCTTCAATCAGGAAAAGAGAGGGGTGACCACTCGCGGAGTGGTCTACTGCGCCGCGTTCGTGTTGCTGGCCAGCGGACTGCTGTTTTCCCAAGGACTCACCAACACCCTGCTTCTCATGGGCATCTCGATGGCGATGATGCTTATCGGAGGAATCCAGCTTAAGAAATTCCTGCTTGTCCTCGTCTGCTACGGAGCCATCGGAGCCGCCGGGGCTTTATACAAGTCTTCCCATAACAAGATGTCGGAGGAGGAGATAGCTTATATCACAGAGACCGGAAAGAACTTCAAAGGAGAAAAGGCCACCATCGACCGCCAGACTACCCAGATGGGACGCGTGAAACGCTGGCTCGGTGTGGGTGACACAGTGCCCAAATACGCCCAGCCCATCACAGCCCTCAACCGTCAGGAGATGTATTCCTTCATGGCCCAGGCCAACGGCTCCTGGCACGGTGTGCTGCCCGGCAATTCCCGCGAGACCGCCCGTCTGCCGCTGGCATTCTCCGACTATATCTATGCCATCATCGTCGAGGACTGGGGCTTTATCGGAGGCTTCCTCCTGCTGGCTCTCTACCTCGCCCTGTTGGGACGCGCCGGGGCCATCGCCGCCAACTGCCGGAGCGCGTTGCCGACGCTGCTCATCATGGGTATGGCGGTATTCATCGTCCTGCAGGCTCTATTCCATATGGCGATTGTGACAGGGGTGTTCCCCGTCTCGGGACAACCGTTGCCACTGATTTCCAAAGGAGGCTCATCCATTTTGGTAACCTCCATCGCCTTCGGCATAATGCTGTCGGTAAGCCGCACAGCTGTCAAACGTGACGAAAGCACCCAGGCAATCCGTGCGGAAATCGCCGAGTTGCCCTCAGGTATGATTGCCGCCAATCCCTTGGCCAAGGAATGATGGCCGGTCGGCAGCTGACTGATTTATAAAAACATTGACCTATATGAAAATACTGATTTCCGGTGGAGGCACCGGAGGACATATATTTCCCGCCCTTTCGATAGCCAACGCCCTGCGCCGGCGCGACCCCTCTACCGAGATACTTTTTGTCGGGGCGCTTGGCCGTATGGAAATGGAGCGCGTCCCCGCCGCAGGGTATGAGATTGTGGGATTGCCGGTGGCCGGTTTCGACCGCAAACGCCCATGGCGCAATTTCAAGGTGCTGCTCAAATTATGGAAGAGCATGCGGCTGGCAAAGAAAGTCCTCAGGGAGTTCAATCCCGACGCATGTGTCGGAGTCGGAGGCTACGCTTCCGGGCCGATGCTAAAAGAGGCTCAGAAAAAGGGTATCCCGACCCTGTTGCAGGAACAGAACTCCTATGCCGGGGTGACCAACAAACTGCTCGCGAAAAAGGCCAAGGCGATATGCGTGGCCTATGACGGGATGGAACGTTTCTTCCCCGCCGGGTCAATCACCAAGACCGGCAACCCAGTCCGTCACGAAATCGTCACCGCTTCGGCCACACCCGAGGAGGCCCGCAAGGCTCTCGGATTCGACACAAGCCGTCCGCTGGTAGTGGTGGTGGGTGGCAGTCTCGGCGCCCGCACCCTCAATGAGTCCATGTTCTCAGCCCTGACCCCGATACTTGAAGCCGGAGCGTCAGTGCTTTGGCAGACCGGGAAACTTTACGCCGACGAATGTCTGGCATTCGCCGCCCCCCTTATGGAGAAATGGGGCACGGAGAGGTTCCAGGCGATGCCCTTTGTGAGCCGTATGGATCTTGTCTACCGGGGAGCCGACATAATGGTCTCCAGGGCAGGAGCATCCACCATCAGCGAGATACAGCTCACGGGAGTACCCTCCGTGCTTGTCCCCTCCCCCAACGTGGCCGAGGACCATCAGCGCAAAAACGCCGAGGCTCTCGCCTCCCGCGACGCCGCCGTGATGATTCTCGACAAGGATTGCCGCGCTGAACTTTCACAGGCAGTATTGTGTTTGTTGAATGACGAGTCACGCAGGCGCGCAATTTCCGAGAATGCCCGCAAGATGGCCCTCCCCGCCGCCGATGACAAAATCGTTGACTGTCTTCTCCATATCATCAACCGCTAAATGTTCTTGCAATGAAAGCCAACATTTATTTCGCAGGCGCAGGTGGCATAGGAATGGCCGCCCTCGAAAGATACTTCCTCTCCAAAGGCTGCAAAGTAGCCGGATATGACCGTACACCCTCCGAACTGACCCACGCCCTCGAACAGGAGGGGGTAGAAATCACCTTCACTGACGACCCCGACAACATACCCCTCCCCTTCCGCGACCCGGAGACAACACTGGTGGTCTACACCCCGGCCATTCATGACGACAACCGGATACTCTCATGGTTCCGTGCCAACGGGTTCGAGGTTGTGAAGCGTGCTGTCGTGCTGGGGATGATTACCCGCGCGTCGAAGTCGCTCTGCTTCTCCGGCACCCACGGCAAAACCACCACATCCACCATGGCCGCCCATATCCTCCAGACCCAGGGGACAGGCTGCAACGCCTTCCTCGGCGGTGTGGCCCGCAATTACAACTCAAACTTCCTTCTCTCCACCACCAGCCCCTATTCAGTCGTGGAGGCTGACGAGTTTGACCGCTCTTTCCATCAGCTCACCCCCTACATCGCCGTGGTGACCTCCACCGACCCCGACCATCTCGACATATACGGCACCGAGGAGGAGTATCTCGAAAGCTTCGCCCGGTTCACCGAACTTGTGACTCCCGGGGGCGCGTTGTTGCTCCATACCGGTCTGAAACTCAAACCCCGTCCGCAAGAAGGGGTGAGGGTCTACACCTACTCCCGCGACGATGGTGACTTCCACGCCGCATACATCCGCCATGGCCATGGGTTGATAACCTTCGACTTCGTTCATCCCGAAGGGACAATCCGCAATATCTCCCTCGGTGTCCCCGTGGAAATCAACATCGAGAACGCCGTGGCTGCCCTCGCCGCCTGCTGGCTCTCCGGCTCATTCGACGCGGCCAAAGCCCGCGAGGCCATCGGTACATTCCGTGGCGCGGAACGCCGCTTCCAGAAGGTGCTTGACCACGGAGAGCGGGTGGTAATCGATGACTACGCCCACCATCCCGACGAGCTTCTGGCCTCCATCTCATCAATCAAGGCCCTCTATCCCGACCGCCGCCTGACCGTGGCGTTCCAGCCCCACCTCTACACCCGCACCCGCGATTTCGCCGAAGGTTTCGCCAAGGCCCTGTCGCTTGCCGACGAGGTAGTGTTGCTCGACATCTATCCGGCCCGCGAGGAACCAATCCCCGGAGTGACCTCCCAAATCATCTTCGACAGGATAAACGTCGAAAAAAAGACACTTATTCCGTTGAAAGACTTGATTCCGACGATAAAAAACCGTAACTTTGACATACTTTTGACAGCCGGGGCCGGCGACATCGGTGCCGAAGTGCCCAAGCTTGTCAAGGAACTTGAGAAATAATCTTTCCGACCCCACCCTCAGATGACTAAGAAAGGTGTCATACGTTGCCTGATGGCTCTCTTGCTGGTCGCCTACATAGGTGTGGCCGTGGTGATGGCCAACCAGCAGTCGGCTCGTGACAAATGTCGCGGGTTCGACATCCGTATACTCCAGAATGACGGGTCGCGTGACTTCGTGACCCAGACTGAAGTCAGACGCCTGCTGAAGGAGTGGTCACTCGACGACACCGACAAACCCGCCTCAGCCATCAACCTCCAGAAAATCGAGGACAAGCTGGCCGGGGTGGTCAATATCGAGGACGCAATGGTCGAAAGGATGCCAGACAACACCATCCGCCTGACCATCACACCGATGATTCCCGTGGCGAGGGTGTTTGACTTCAAGGGCAACTCCTATTACATCAACCGCGACGGGAAAAAGCTTACCGCCAACGCCCGATACCATCTCGACGTGCCGGTGATTTCCGGGAATTTCGACAACGGCGAATCCCCGGCCAAGCTGATCCCGCTGGTGGAGCATCTTCATTCCGACCCCGCCTGGAACGCCATAACGAGCCAGGTGATGGTCGATCCCCATACCCGCGACATCATCCTTGTCCCTCTGATTCGTGGCCATGTGGTCAACCTGGGCGACACAGCCGACATCTCCGACAAGCTGACCCGCGTCATGACGATGTACCGCAAGGTGATGCCCATCAAGGGGTGGGAATACTACGACACCATATCCGTCAAATGGGCGGGACAGGTGGTCGCCACCCGACGGGTCAAGTCGATTCCCGAACCGGCGATTCATTTCGACCAAGAGGGGGACATCGAGGAGGAGGATGTCAACTCGATGCTGGTGGCCACGGACACCGACACCACCGCCGTCAGTCATTGACCGACTCTCTCAGCCCCGAATGTGACACTTAACTCAAAAACGCTTAACTCCAATCATAAATGCCAGAAAGATATATAGTTGCCATAGAAATCGGCAGCTCCAAGATAAGAGGAGCCGTCGCAGTGGCCGACGAAGCGGGGATGGTCGACGTCATCGCCGCCGAAGAGGAAAAACTCATCGACTCGGTCCGATACGGCTGCATACAGAATGTTGATGTCAGCAATGCCATCAGCCGCGTCTGCGAACGTCTGGAGGCTTATCCGCGCCTCAAAGACGCCACCATCACGGGGGCATACGTCGGCCTCGGAGGCAAATCGCTGTCAAGCAAAATAGTCGAGGTGTCGACAACCCTGCCGGCCGAGATGGAAATCACCGCCCAGCTCGTGGCCGACCTCAAGGCCAAGGCCGAGGCCATGGTTGACTCGTCGCGCGACGTTGTAGACGTGGTGCCGGTACGCTTCACCGTTGACAACAAGACCCAGAACAACCCTGTCGGCTCATACGGCCAGCAGCTTGGAGCCCGTATGGCCGCCGTGAGCTGCATGCCACAGATAAAAAGGATGCTCCGCCGTGTGCTTGGCGAACGTCTCGACCTGAACATCAACGGCTACATTGTCCGCCCGCTGGCAGAGGCGGCGATGGCCCTCACCGACGACGAACGCCGTCTGGGATGTATGTTTGTCGATTTCGGAGCCGAAACCACCACCGTGTCAATCTACAAGAACGGCGCACCGGTCTATCTGGTGACCCTCCCGATGGGTTCGCGCAACATCACCATCGACCTCACCGCCCTCAACTACATCGAGGAACGCGCCGATGAAATCAAGCGCAACTCAGGCAACGCCATGATCTCCGACGGGCTGCGGCGCACCGGAGCCGACGGCATCGACTACACCGAGGTCAACAACTACGTCCACGCCCGCGCGGCTGAAATCATACAGAACATACTCGCCCAGATAGAATACGCCGGACTGAAGGCGGCCGACCTCCCCGGCGGCATCGTGATTGTCGGTGGCGGCGCACGCCTGCGCGGCTTCAACGACCTCCTGAGCAAGCAGGGGAAAATGAAGGTAAGGATGGGTTCCGTGCAGGGGCCTGTACGCATCTCCGACGGGGCAATCCATCCCGCCGAAAACCTTGATGTCATCTCCCTGCTGCTGGCAGCCTCCAAGCTTCCCGAAGCGGAGTGCATCGAGTTCCCTCCCGCCGAGGATGAGACTCCGGCCATGAGAGGCCACGGCTCATATGAGGACATCTACGGCGACGAGGATGAGGATGGCGAGGAAGGCTCACGCATCGGTCGCGGATATGACGACGACGATGAGGCCGACAGCCGCCAGTCCAAAAAGAAAGAGAAGACAAACAAACGTAAAAAGAAATCCGACGACGAAGAGGAGGACGAGGACAACCACAGCAGTGGCCACCGTTCGTCCATATTCGGCATACTCAAGGATCGTCTGTCCGGAGTATGGGGAGGCGACGACAGCTTCCAGTGATCAAAGCCTGCGCTTAGCCCAGGCATCAGCAACCAAAAAGCAAAGCAGAACCAATGACAAGCGAAGATATCGACAAAACCTCCAACTTCGTCGGGGGTGCCCGTCAGGAAAACATAATCAAAGTAATCGGTGTAGGCGGAGGCGGCAACAACGCCATCAGCCACATGTATGAGCAGGGCATCAGCCATGTCTCATTCGTCATCATCAACACCGACCGCCAGGCGCTCAACAACTCGCCGGTACCGACCCGCGTGCTCATAGGCAATGACGGCCTTGGAGCGGGCAACAACCCCGAAGTGGCCCGCGTGGCCGCCGAGGAGAGCGCCGAGGAGATTGCCAAGCTCTTCGACGACGAGACAAAGATGGTGTTCATCACCGCCGGAATGGGTGGCGGCACCGGAACGGGAGCCGCTCCAGTGGTGGCCCGCATCGCCCACGAGAAGGGCATGCTGACCATCGGCATCGTCACCATCCCCTTCCTTTTCGAAGGGCAGAAGAAAATCCTCAAGGCGCTCGACGGAGCCGAGGAGATGAGCAAGTATGTCGACGCCATACTGGTGGTCAACAATGAGCAGCTCACCGAAATCTACTCCGACCTGAACTGGATGAACGCCTTCGGCAAGGCCGACGACACCCTGACCGATGCAGCCCGCTCAATCTCGGAGCTGATAACCTCGGAGGGGTATATGAACCTCGACTTCAAGGATGTCAACACCACCCTCAAAGATGGCGGCGCGGCCATTATCTCGACAGGTTACGGCGAGGGTGACCACCGTGTCACCAAGGCCATCAACGATGCCCTCCACTCCCCCCTGCTCAAGAACCGCGACATCTTCGGCTCGAAGCGACTCCTCTTCAACCTCTACTTCTCGCGCAACGCCGACCCGGAGTTCGCCATGGGAGAGGCCAACGAGCTTACCTCGTTCATCAACAACCTCGACCCGGAGGTGGATGTCATCTATGGAATCTGCTTCGACGACAGCTTGGGCAACAAAATCAAAATCACCATCCTGGCTGCCGGATTCGAGCTTGTCATCAAAGGCTCACAGCGTCCCGCCGCCCCTGTCGGCGTAATCGGCCAGAAGAAACCCGAGAAGAATCCTTTCCTCGGGGGAGGAAGCCAGAAGAATCCCCAGCAGGAGAAGCCCATACAGGCTGCCGATACCAGCCGTGATGTCATCAAGGACATATACGGGACTGAGAAGGTTGATAACATCGAACGTGACCGCGAGGCTTCGCGTTACATCGTCCTCTCACCCGAACAGCTTGAGGATGACGAGGCCATCGAGGCGATTGAAAGCACCCCGGCTTACAACCGCGACAAGCGGATGGTGGATGAGATGAGACGTGAACGCCACACCTCCACATCGCGCCACAACGAACCGTCTACCCCGGCAACCTCCTCAACCGCATCATCCGGCTCGGGCAATGTGACCACTCCCGCGCCCGATCCCTCCCAGTCAAAGGTGATTTCCTTCGACAACGACTAATCAACCCATATCCCGGTCTGTGTCCCCGTGGGGCCACAGATGACAACCGGCCAATGGTCCCTCCAGGATGAGGGAAGCCATTGGCCGGTTGACATTATCCGTCCACGAGGTCACAGGCCCCGTTCAGACAGCCAGTCAATCATCGTGTGATACATGTCCTCACGGAAATCCGTCACCGAGGATGTCAGGTTGCCAGTTTTTTTGATATTGTTCCATAATTTACCCAATTATAAGAGTTAAAGGAGAATTTCTCTCCCTCATATTCAATATGATACACCATTTAAACATCCTCTGGCCGAATTTGGCTGGGATAAAAAACAACCGACAGGACATATCCCATATGATGACCGAAAAAGCATCAATGAAAAAAGTCCCGCGTCATCTCGACGCGGGACTCCTCACTTATTTTCGGTTTATGAGTAACCGAATTACACACAATGAATAAATTGATTCTGCATTTCTATACAGTTTTGATTCCCTTACGATCAGTCATTCTTTGTGTATGGCATCTGGAAACTTAGCGACGGGGAGCGGCCAGTTTCTTGTTCAGAGGAACTGCAACCTTTCCGCTGAGTGTACCCCAGATATGGGTTACCTTAACAGGAACAATCAGGTAAGCGTTGCCCTGGAGCGGCGAACCGTTGTTCTGGAATGTAAGGTCACCGCTTACAGCATCGACATCAGCTGTCATGTTGAGCTGAGCGAGGGTGCGGACATTCAGAGTGCCTTCAGGATTGTCGGCGACGGTGATGTCTGTGCCGTAGGCAGGATTATTGAGACCATAGAAATCCCAGTAATCAGCGGCATAGGGAGAATCGGAAGTAGCCACGGTAGCGACAGTGTTGCCGTAAGCATCCTTGACGCGGAGATTGTTCTTGAGGCTGATGGTCACTGCGTGAGAGTTGTCGGTGATACCCTGGGCAGTGGTTGTCTCAAGAGACAGGATGGGCACAACCTTGAGGGTGCTGGTGGCGAACTCGTAACGGTTGTCAGGATTGCTGTTCATACCGTTGATGTTCGACTTCCAGGAGAGAACCACATTACCACCGTTGCAAGCCAGAGTGCGGTCGCTCGAGCTGGTCTTGTCGAGAGTGAAGCTGATGGTGTTGAGGTTGGCCTGGTTGGTGAGGTTCATGCCCCAGTGGCCGTAACCGGCCTGGAATGCCAGAGGCACTCTCGCAGCCCTGTCGGAGTCGGAAGCATAGTTGATATCCCAGTAAGCGCAGGGGAGGATACCCTTGACGTAAGGTTTCTCACGGCCTTCGAGGATGTTGGTGTCATAGTGGGCCTTGGGGCTGGTTCCGGAAACATAGGGGATTTCCATCGGAACCACATAAACCTTCATCATCTCATTGTTCCACTTGAGAGGATCAGTCTTGCCAAGAGTAGTGGCTCCGACAGGTGTCGAAACAGTCCACTTGAGGTTGATGACCACATTGGGATGGAGGTTCTGCGGGTCAGTGAATGTGATGGTCTTGGTGAAGGTGGTCACATTGTTGCCTACCACGAGATGACCGAGCTGAGCCGGGGTGACGGTCCATGTCATCACGGGGATCGAGGCATCCTTGTTGGCGAGAACCACGTTGGGGGTCAGTGTGCCCTGGGCATCGTTGGCGGGTGTGATGGTGAAGTTGCCACCATAAACCTTGGTGAACTCATCCTTTGACATACCTGCGGCCACGCCATTCTCGACGTTGAGGTGTTCGAGGACGCGCTCTGACATATCCTGCCAGCCAAAGTCGAAGGAAGCGCCCGAGCAAGGATCACCGGTGGTGGCGATGTCGTTCCAGTCGATTACAACATCCTCCATATCCTCGGCTGTGAAGTTAACCTTGAAGTAGCCCACATTGATGATATTGTCGTTGGTCTTGTCGAAGAGAGTGGCGACAATGATAGGCTGCTTGCCGATGATGACCTGGTTTCCGGTAGCACCGGTGGTGGTGATCGGGGTCAGGACAGAGTTGTTCTCACCCGAGAGCTTCACATACTGCTGCTGGTTGGTATGGTCGCCGGCAGGGGGAACGAGATTGTCGGTGGGGACAAACGCGCGTGTGGCAACATGGAAACGGATATCCATGCCGTAAGCCTGGAGCTGCTCGCGGGTAAGGGGATTATGGTTGGGCGCGATGAACTTGCAACCCTCTACCAGTTCGTAAAGGTCGAAAGGCTTGTTATACACGAGGTTCTTGGAAATCAGCTCGCCGGGCTTGGAGTTATACAGCGATATGGAGTCAAGCTCATGGAGGTTCTTTCCGATATACTTGCCGGGCACAAACATCAGCTCGGGAGTGAAATAAGTCTCCTCGATGCGTGAGAACTCTGAATATACAGAGGCGGATGTCTCACCCTGCTCGGTGAAGAGATGCTTGGGAGCGATAGGCACCTTGAGCGACACGATGTTGATTTTGTTGGCCTCTACACGGTTGAGTGACTCCGTGGTGCTCTTGCCGATCTTCACGGTCAGGATGCCGTCGCCGCTCACTGAAGCGTCTGCCACATTGATGATGTCATCGACAACATCGCCCGAACGGGAGGTGGCCACACGTGACACATAGGAGAGACCACCCTTGATGATGTCGTTCTCGGTCACTGTGCCGGGGTTGAGACGATACTGTGCCTCGGTGGCGTTATTGGTGATGATGAAGGTGTTCTTGCCGTTTGCAGGCACATAGTTATGGTTGGTGGCATTGTAGACCAGCTTCACATACTTAGCGGACTCCATCGAGATGGTGGGGATTCCATCCACATAAAGCTCGGGAATCAGGGTGACGGAGGTCAGACGCTGGGAGATAACACCGGCGATGGTGTTGATAGCGTTGGTCACCTCGGTGGTAATCTTTGCGGAAAGCTCGGCAAGCTCACCCCTTATCTCGGAAATCGCGGTCTCGTTGGCAGCCACGCGGCCTTTGAGATCGGTCATGTCGGCGATGAGGCCGTCGATGGCGGCCACCTTTTCAGACCAGTTCTCCACAGTTGTCTCAAGAGCCTCGACACGCTCTTTGTAGCCTTCAAGGGCATCAATCTGAACCTGGAGAGCCTCAATCTGTGAATTCGCCTGGGCGATAAGACCAGCCTGCTCACCAAGCTGGGCGTTGACATCGGTCAGGTCAATATTGGCCAGACCATTCTCGATACCGTTGATACGCCCTACGAGAGCGGCGATATCCTCGGCGTTCTTGTCTGACAGGCTCTTTGCGGCGGCTATTTCGGCGCGGAGAGCCTCAGTCTGGGCGATTACCTCGCGGAGGGCAGCAGCCTTGGCCTCCTCGGCAGCCTGCTTGGCGGCGGCAGCGGCAGCGTTAGCGGCGGCAGCCTCGGCAGCAGCCTGGTCACCCTTCTCGGCGGCAGCCTTGGCGTCATCCTGAGCCTGCTTGGCGGCGGCAGCGGCAGCCTCAGCAGCCTGGTTGGCGGCAGCAAGAGCATTGTTTAGATCAGCCAGCTGCTGGCCCAGACGGTCGGTGGTGCCGTTGATCTGAGTGATGTCGTCATCGTAGTCCTTACAGCCGGTCACTCCGGAAGCGACACCTCCGAGAAGCAACGAGCATAGTACGATTTTCAATAGTTTTTTACTCATCTGTGTTTAATTAAATAGTTAATATTCAGTTTTTTAGTATTGACTCAGATTAAATGATACTATATTTGGGGAGTTTGTTTTATTGACACAGAGCCACAGCAGGCTATTTTGTTTCGCAAAGTTAAGGCTAAAGTAAAGAATATTCATAGATTAGACGTAATACACTCCTTTACACTATGTAATGCATTGCTTTACATTAATATTTTATAGCAATCCCCCTCCTCTATCCCTACTTGCTCTTCACGATTGTAGAGATATCATCCACAGATGACAGTGTCAGACCGACATCACGTCAGACACACCGACAAATCATATTTTACGTCAGACCTGTCTTACATTAATTATATGCAGCGATAATTATGAATGTCAATCCTGGTCAAGACCCTCTTCCTCCGCAAGCTTGTGGAACTCGGCGGAAAGGTCTTTGAAGAAATCATGGTCGAGAATGACTGAGATACGTCTGAGCAGCTCCGTGTCGATGGTGCTGCGGTTGAAAATGTCATAGACATTTACCCTATGGCAGTTGAGCTGTTCTGCAAACCAGGTGATGGTACGTCCTTTTGGCTGTCTGTCAACGACATCCTTGATAGTCTTGCCGATATGCATATTAAATTCTGGCAATGTATCCTCCGTCCCTCAGGATAGGTTAGTATACAAAAATAGCGTGGAACGGTGTTGTTCATCGTTACTAAGGCATCGCCAAACGCCATTTACAGAATAAACAATCCACTCCCACGCCTATCTTTGCCCTCCCGATTGTCGCGGGAGTGGATACACGACGGCATGAGCGTTCTGTTTACCTTGTCTCTGTAAATGATGAAATTGGCGATTTCTAGTAACAGACAAAGCAAAACGCTTTCTGAAATATGTGTGGGAAACTGTTTTCCCGGTTGCAAATTTAACCAATTTCCTCTAACCTCCAAAAAAATCGGGCTGTTGTTTCCCTCAAAAAACTTTAATTGCCCCGTCGGCGTTTGGTGAGATAGAGGACTAAATATTTTTTATATTCCGCAAGTATCATGTCACAACCTGCCGACCCCAAAATATCATCGACTGCCGCCACTTCTCCATCGGGTCAATCCCAGCCACAACCCCTATCGCCAGACCCGACCCAGTCAAAACTATCCCGCAAACTCGGGACGGTCAAAGGCTACTATGCCTTCCTGGTCTGTTACCTCGTGTTGCTCAGCGCGCTCGGCTCATTCGTCAACGATATGTACACCCCGGCATTGCCGGGCATGTGCCGGTTCTTCGGCTGTTCGGTTCCGCTGGCCCAGCTGGGACTGACGATGGGCATGGCGGGGCTTGCCGTGGGGCAGTTCCTCATGGGCCCGATCAGCGACCGGTATGGCCGCAAGCCGGTGCTGGCATTCTCCGTGGCCTTGTTTATCGTCGCGGCAATCGCCAGCATCTTTTCCCCAAACATACATGTGTTCAACATCTGCCGCTTCTTCCAGGGTGCGGGAGCTGCCGGAGGATATTTCCTTGCCCGCACAATACCCGCCGATGTCTATTCCGGTCGTCCACTGGCCAAACTGATGGCTCTCATCGGGGCGATAAACGGTATCGCGCCTGCGTCAGCGCCAGTCATCGGCGGTGTGACAGCCGATGCCTTCGGCTGGCGGGGAATCTTCGTGGTGCTGGCCATATTCGCGGCCATAATACTGGCGCTGTCCCCCATAATGAAGGAATCCCTGACACCGGCGCGGCGTGCGACCGGGCATTGGTGGCAGGCGATTTCCACCTACGGCAAACTGTTGCGCAACCGTCCCTTCATGACCCATGTCTCCCTCAAGAGCGTCTCTCTCGGATTGCTCTTCGCCTACATCTCCGCCTCACCGTTCATCCTGCAGACCCATTACGGGATGTCGCAGACCGTCTATGGTCTTGTCATCGGCTTCAACGCCATTTTCGTGGCGGCAGGCTCAATGGTGGCCTTGAAGTTCAAACCATTGAAAAAGGCCGCCAAGGTAGGAGCATGGATTCTTGCCGCAGGCGTCGCCGGGGAAGCCATCGCACTATGGTTTGTCCACAGCATATGGGTGTTTGAAATCACCATGATAGTGATGCTCTTCGCGATGGGACTCATCTTCACGGCCGCCAACACCCTCGCGATGAATGAAGGTCGCGAGAAAGCCGGGGAGGCCTCGGCCATACTCGGGATAGGGGGCTATATCGTCGGTGCGATTGTATCCCCGCTGGTCGGCATGGGTGACATCCTGCATTCCACCGCCATCGTGTTCGTGGCAACCACCATCCTGGTGCTGATATTCTCCCGCGCCTCTTCAGCCCTCGCTCCCGACCTCGACAAATAACCGCTCTCTATCTTTAAAACAGGGACTTATAGAAAAGTCGACGGATCAAAATTCATCAGCCGTGGACTTCTGGCGGTCTCCTGAACGATTCCGGAGGAATCATTTGTCTGAATAGCCGTGGGTTGGCGCGAGGAGGAGCCCCTCGAGGGCGACCCGAAGCGGTAACCCACGGTTATGTTTTGTACAAGATGTTATTCCGAAGGAATCTTTTTTGATATCTGAATCCTTGGACTATCAAGAAAGATTCCTCCGGAATCCATCGTCTCATCCCGGTACCGGGGGTTACCGCGTCGGTTCGGCCTGTCGGCCTCACCTTGCGCCAACCCCCGGCTATTCAGACAAATGATTCCTTCGGAATCGTCGGGACGTAACGCTATGCCTATCATAAAGACTATACTAAATAGACCGGTTGGACATTTTGGGTGATGAATTGGTTGTAATCCATTGATTTTACTATCATTGCGGAAATAATTATTGAAAATAATATCTCCAATGAAGAGACTATTAAAAAACCGGTGTGTCAACAAAATGACTGTTGACACACCGGTTTTTATGTATGCAGCCCGGGGCTGCCGGGATAATCTTGAAATATCAATCGGCGAGCTTGGCCTTGATGAACTCGCGGTTAAGACGGGCGATGTTGCTCAGCGAGATGTTCTTGGGGCACTCGGCGGAGCAGGCACCGGTGTTGGTACAGTTACCGAAGCCGACTTCGTCCATCTTGCGGACCATGGCGCGGGCACGACGGGCACGCTCAACCTGACCCTGGGGCAGCAGGGCGAACTGGCTTACCTTGGCTGCGACGAAGAGCATGGCGGAGCCGTTCTTACAGGCTGCAACGCATGCGCCACAGCCGATGCAGGTAGCGGAGTCCATAGCCTCGTCAGCGACCTCCTTGGAGATGGGGAGGTTGTTGGCATCGGGCGCACCGCCGCAGTTGAACGAAACGTAGCCGCCTGCCTGCTGGATTTTGTCGAAGGCGTGACGGTCAACCATAAGGTCGCGGATAACGGGGAAGGCAGCCGAACGCCAAGGTTCGATTGTGATTTCATCGCCATCCTTGAACTTACGCATGTGGAGCTGGCAGGTGGTGATACCCTGAACGGGGCCGTGGGGGTGTCCGTTGATGTAGAGCGAACACATACCGCAGATACCTTCGCGGCAGTCATTGTCGAACACCACAGGCTCTTCACCCTTGTCTACGAGCTGCTGGTTGAGCATGTCGAGCATTTCGAGGAAAGAGGAGCCGGTGGAGACGTTATCGAGGTGATACTTGACGAACTGCCCGGGTTCCTTGGGCCCACGCTGACGCCAAATCTTGAGGTTTACGCTAATTGTAGTTTCCATAATTGATTACGGGATATTGTATGGTTCAACGTGGGATTACGACTTGTAGTTGCGGGTCTGAACCTGGATGGCCTCATATTTGAGGGGTTCCTTGAGCAGGATGGGCTTCTCGTCGTCGCCGGTGAACTTCCAGCAGCCTACATACATGTAGTCCTGGTCGTTACGGGCGGCCTCGCCGTCGGCTGTCTGGTACTCCTCGCGGAAGTGTGCGCCGCAAGACTCGTTGCGGTGGAGAGCGTCGATAGCCATCATGCGGGCGATTTCGAGGAAGTCTTCCAGACGGAGAGCCTTCTCAAGCTCGGTGTTGAGCGAGTTGACTTCGCCGACAATGCGGAGGTCGGAATAGAACTCCTTCTTGATCTTGGCGATTTCGTCGACAGCCTTGACAAGCGACTGGAGGGTACGGCCCATGCCGACGAGGTTCCACATGACGTGGCCCAGCTTCTTGTGGAGCTGATCGGGGCTCTGCTTACCCTTGATAGCCATAAGGCGGGCGATACGGTCGCGCACACCCTTCTCTGCCTCGTCGAACTCCTTGGTGTCGGTCTTGAAGCGGGGGACCTTGATCTGGTCGCTGAGATAGTTCTGCATAGTGTAGGGCAGAACGAAGTAACCGTCGGCGAGACCCTGCATCAGCGCGGAAGCACCGAGGCGGTTAGCGCCGTGGTCAGAGAAGTTACATTCGCCGATGGCAAAGAGACCCTTGATTGAGGTCTGCAGCTCGTAGTCAACCCAGATACCGCCCATGGTGTAGTGGGAGGCGGGGAAAATCATCATCGGGGTCTCGTAGGGGTTGTCATCGGAAATCATCTGGTACATGTCGAAGAGGTTGCCGTAGCGGTCAGCGACAGCAGCCTTGCCCAGACGGTCGATGGCGTATTTGAAGTCGAGATAAACGGCGTTGCCTGTACCTACACCGAAGCCTGCGTCGCAACGCTCCTTGGCGGCGCGGGAAGCGATGTCGCGGGGGCAGAGGTTACCGAAGGCGGGGTAACGGCGCTCCAGGTAGAAGTCGCGGTCCTCGTCGGGAATATCGGTGGGTTTCTTCTTGCCGGCGCGGATAGCCTCGGCATCCTCTTTCTTCTTGGGAACCCAGATGCGGCCGTCGTTACGCAGAGATTCGCTCATGAGGGTCAGCTTTGACTGGTCCTCGCCATGGACGGGGATACATGTGGGGTGAATCTGGGTGAAGGCGAGGTTGGCCAGGTAAGCACCCTTGCGGAAGGCCTGGATTGCGGCGGAACCGTTGCAACCCATGGCGTTGGTCGACAGGAAGAAGGCGCGGCCATAACCACCGGTGGCGAGAACCACGGCGTGGGCGGCGTAACGCTCAAGCTCGCCTGTGACGAGGTTGCGCATGATGACACCACGGGCGCGGCCGTCAATCATCACGATGTCAAGCATCTCGCGACGGTTGTAGCTCTTGACGGTGCCCTTCTCGATCTGACGGTTCAGCGAGGAGTATGCGCCGAGCAGAAGCTGCTGGCCGGTCTGACCCTTGGCGTAGAATGTACGGGAAACCTGTGCGCCACCGAATGAACGGTTGGCAAGGAGACCTCCGTATTCGCGGGCGAAGGGAACACCCTGGGCGACACACTGGTCGATGATGTTGCTCGAAACCTCGGCCAGACGGTAAACGTTGGCCTCGCGTGAGCGGAAGTCACCACCCTTGACGGTGTCGTAGAAGAGGCGGTAAACGGAGTCACCGTCGTTCTGGTAATCCTTGGCGGCGTTGATACCACCCTGTGCGGCGATGGAGTGGGCGCGACGGGGTGAATCCTGGATGCAGAAGTTCATCACGTTGAAGCCCAGCTCGCCGAGGGTAGAAGCGGCCGACGCGCCAGCCAGACCGGTGCCGACCACGATGATGTCGAGGTGACGCTTGTTGGCGGGGTTGACCAGTTTCTGGTGAGCCTTGTAATTGGTCCACTTTTCAGCTACGGGACCTTCGGGGATTTTGCTGTCAATCTGGAATTCGGGAAGCTTAGACGACTCGATGTCGGCGTAGTCCTTCATGATGGGGGTAGAGTCGATCATTCCCTCCAGTTTCTTGAGATCTGCCATATCTGAGTTGTGGTTTATTCGGTTACGGTTACGGTTTCAGTCTCCACGGCGACTGCCTTCGAGGGGCAACCGGCGCAGTTGTTCTCCTGGCAAACGCCGGGCTGTCCGCAAGTGCCTTCGGGGCAGCTGCAGGCGGCGGGATCGCAGGCGGAATCGCCACACTCGGCGTTGGCACACTGGGCATTGGCGCATTCGCTCTGGGCGCAGGGAGCGGCCTGCTCGCAGCCGGCGGCTGCGCAGGTGGGGGCGAAGACAGCGTCGTCATGGGCGGCCATCATCTCCATGTACTGCTCCTGCAGGGCGGGGCAAGAGGTGTAGACCCCCTTGCGGGCCTGGACGGTGAACACGATAGCCTCGGCGGCGAACAGCAGGATTACAAGAGTGGTCCAGATATTGCCGATGGTCTTGAGGCGTGACATCCAGATCTTGCCGTTCCATCCGCAGCTCTGGAACATCGACCAGAAACCGTGGGTCATATGGAACCAGAGGGCGGCGAAAGCAATCAAATAGACAATCAGCACCCAGATATGGCTGAAGGTCATCTGGAGGAACCATGTGCCGGCGGCGGCGGGAACAGCCTGACCGTCATCCATAGCCTGGAAGCCGCAGATCTCGGCGAGCTGCATCTTGGCCCAGAAATGAACAAGGTGAAGCACAAGGAAGGCGAGAATCACCAGACCGAGGACATACATGTTCTTCGACGACCACTCGACCTGGGGAGGACGGGAGGTCACTTCATAACGGGCGGTGCCACGCGCCTTGCGGTTCTGGATGGTCAGCCAGGTGGCATACCAGATGTGGAGGATGAACCCGAGGGCGAGCACGAGCGAGCCTACGAGCGCATACCAGTTGGCGCCGAGAAACTCACAGATGACGTTGTAGGCGGTAGGCCAGAAAATCGCCACCCCGTTCATCAACGCATGGAACGTCACGAATAGGATCAGGAAGGCACCGGTCAATGACATGACCAACTTCCTACCTATGGATGAGGATGTTAACCACATAAGTGTTTTTGATTTAGAGTTGTGTTGTTATTAAGGTTGATTTATTCTTTTTTGCAGCGAATATATGGCGCAAGCCTTGCGTTTGCCTTCCAACGGGCCACAACTCCCCATTTAAGGCCTTCAGCCAAGACTCCGATTATCCGACAAAATTAATCAATCTCCGCAACCTTTACAAGAATTAACGATTTTTTTCTCTAATAATCCTGAAAAAAACTTCTGTGTCGCGAAAACTGCTACGCTTTATTGTATGTTTAGTAAATTATAGTTAACTTTGGCCGTTCCGGGAATACCAAATCAGATTAACAACCGAGATCAAATGCATAAGAAACTTCTATTGACATCATTGGCGGCAATGACCCTCTGCGGTGTGTCCGCCAAACATCTGACTCCGCAGGAAGCCCTGTCGAGAGCTGTCTCACAACCTGTCAACGGCATACAGAAGGCCCCGGCCAACGCAGCATCGATGGAAATCAGACGAGTGTTACTCAACCCCGACGACGCGGCCACGGTCTATGTGTTCGCCTCCGACGGGAACGCCCTCGTGGTACCCGCCGACGACCGTGTTGCGCCGGTGCTGGGCTATATCGACGGATGCGCCAACGGTGAGATTCCGCCCCAGATGGAATGGTGGCTTTCAGAGTATTCCCGTCAGGTCGACTATGTGATGTCACGCCCTGAAAAAGGCACCGGGCTGTATGTCACCCTCCCTGTGAAGGCCGAGAGCGACACCAAGGCTCCCATAGAGCCTCTGGTGACCACCCGCTGGAACCAGGACAGCCCATACAACTACAACTGCCCCACTGTCAGCGGCTACAGGTCAATGACAGGCTGCGTGGCCACTGCTGCCGCCCAGGTGATGAAATACCACAATTATCCGGCGGAAGGGACCGGCACCATCTCTTACAAGGACGGCAACAGCAACACCACCCGCACCCTCAAACTGGATGGCAAGCCCTTTGACTGGGACAACATGCTCGACAGCTATTCCGGCACATACACCGCCGCCCAGCGCGACGCCGTGGCCTACCTCATGCAGGCTGTCGGATACGCTTCTGAGATGGCATACAGTCCCCAGGCCTCCGGAGCCCAGTCACCCACGATGCTCGAAGGTGTCAAGAAATACTTCGGTTACAACGAGAAGGCTGTCATGCTCAATCGCCAGGACTACCCCCTCGCCCAGTGGGAAGACCTCGTATATGAAAACCTCAAGACTGTCGGCCCGGTATATTACGCCGGTGACGACGCAATCCAGGGGGGACACGCCTTCGTCTGTGACGGTTATTCCTCCGACGGCTTCTTCCATTTCAACTGGGGATGGGGAGGCTCATATGACGGTTACTTCAAACTGACAGCCCTCACTCCCGAAGGCCAGGGAATCGGAGGTAACGCCGGAGGCTTCAACTTCGGCCAGGAAATCGTCCTGAACTTCACAAAACCCGACGCGCCGACCATCGACATTCCCGCCACTTCCCCCGTGACCCTCACCGGGAGCCTCACAGCTTCCAAAGCCAGCGGCACTACTCTCAACATCTCATCCGACATGGCTGAAAGTGAAGGTGTGTTCGCCTACAATTCGACCGGAGCGACCGTCAAGGTCGAATTCGGACTCAAGGCTGTCAATATGACCTCAGGCGAGGAAGAGGTCAGAGGTTACGGTTCATCCGTCTCGCTGGACATGTATGTAGGCTATTCCTCGATGCGGCTCTCAATCCCGGCAAACCTTCCCACCGGCAGCTACCGTATGTATCTGGTCACCCGCGATTATCCCGATGGCGAATGGCTTGAAGTAAGACATGACCTTTCAAGCGCCAATTATGTCAATGTTACCATCTCCAACGGCTCTATCTCCAGGGTAAGCAATGTCGGGACCAACGCTATCGAGGGGTATGACCTTACGGCCCTCACTGCCATCTACATGTCGAATCCCCTTAAAATTTCATACTCCATTGAGAACAACGGAGAAACTGAAATTTATGATGGTATCATGCCTGTGATTTTCACCATCACAAACAATTCTGCCAATATCAAGGGGATGGGAGACGCTTACGCCGTAGATATCCTCCCCGGTGAAAGCCGCGAGGTGGAGACCATCGCCACGATGTATCCCATGCAGGGAAGTGATTCATTCTCAGGCCAGGCATATCTCGGAATCGTGTCCCAGAATTCCGGTATGCTTCTTGAATACATCCCAGTGACAGTCAAGACCGCCACCACACTTGACGTGTCGGCGACAACCTTCACCATGGAAGGTGACCGTAACAACGCCGATCCCGACAACCTTCAGTTCAACTGCGGTCTGAAAGTGACAAGCGGTTACTGGGCCGCCCCGCTGAGGGTATATATCTGCAAGAGCAACGGAGAAGTACTCCAGACCCTCTCCTCATCCGAGACCTTCTTCCTCGACGCCGACCAGTCTGCCACAGCGACCGTGAGCGGCACTCTCCCCAATGCGAAAACAGGCACACTCTACAATGCCATCTTCGGATATGTCGAGGGATATTATGTTCAGAGTCTTGGAATGCTGACCTTCAAAGTGAAATCTGGACAGTCAGGCGTGGAAGAGACTTCCGCCGACACCGCCGAATCCACCCTCGTCATCGCCGACCGGGCCAACGGCATCCTCTCTGTGATTGCCCCGTCTGACATCGCGTCGGTTGAGGTATTCACACTCGACGGCCGTCGCCTCTCACCCGACATGTCTGTCGACGGAACAAGCGCAGGAGCGTCACTTTCGACCCTCCCCGCCGGAATCCTTCTCGTCAAAGTCACCCTCGCTGACGGTTCAGTCTTCACTGCCAAAGTCGCCAACTGACGATATGGCTTAGCCCATACATAACAAGGATGCCCCGCCTGCATAGACTCGCGGCGGCATCCTTGATTTATTTGCAACCCGCATCAATCATTCATCTCATCATACACCATGAAGAAAACAATACTACTGTCATTCACCCTGACCGCCGGTATGCTTTGCGCATGGGGTACGCCTCTCACCCCCGAGCAGGCACTTTCCCGTCTGGAAGGCTCAACCAACGGCGCTCTCCGTATTTCCGGGAACAACAAACCGACTCTGTTACGGACTGTCAACACCCCCGACAACACCCCGGCCATATATCTGTTCTCCCGCAATGACAACTCCATAATGTTTGTCGGCGCGGATGACCTCGCCGAACCGATGCTGGGCTACACCGATGTCACCCCCAGCGGGGAGATGCCGCCCCAACTGGAATGGTGGCTGTCGGAATACGCTCGCCAGATTGGCCATACCGAGGCTGCCATAAAAAAACTTCCTGCCGGGCAGGCTGACCGTCAGACCGACGCGCCACACGCCCAGCCCCTCGCAAGCACAATCAAGCCAGCGGTGTGGAATTTCGTGCCGACCACATGGAATCAGGACTCACCCTACAACAATCTCTGCCCCACCGTCAACGGCACCCGCTGTTACACAGGCTGTACCGCCACCGCCGCAGCCCAAGTGATGAAATACCACAACTATCCTCCGAAGGGAAACGGCACCAAGACTTACACCCCGAATCAGGGCATATCGGGCAGCGGACTATACACCTCACAGCTGTCGCTTGACCTGTCGAATGTGACCTTTGACTGGGACAATATGCTCGGCTCGTATGCCAACAATGCCGGGACAGCCGCCCAGAAAACCGCTGTCGCTCAGCTTATGCAGGCTGTCGGATATGTGGCTGAAATGAACTACGGCACCAATGCATCGGGGGCCTCCTCATTCACCTGCATGGAGGGTATGCAGGAATACCTCGGATACAACGAAGCCGCCATCGGACTTAATCGCCAGAACTTCTCGCGCGAAGCCTGGGAAAATCTCATTTACGAGAACATCAAGACCGTAGGCCCAGTGCTGTATTCCGGATTCAACCTCACATCAGCTGGGCACGCATTTGTATGCGACGGATATTACAACGGATATTTCCATTTCAACTGGGGATGGGGAGGAAACTATGACGGTTTCTTCAAGCTCACTGCCCTGACCCCCGCCGGAGAGGGTATCGGCGGTAACGGTTCCGGGGACTACAGCTTCGACCAGACTGCTGTCTTGAACCTCACCAAACCCGACGCCCCGACAATCGACATCGACATACCGGCCATTGCCTCCAAAGGCAACCTCCAAGGCTCACTGTCAGGCAACACGTTGACTCTCACCACCGACCAGAACTGGGGAGTCATCTACAACCAATCACTTCAGACGATAAGAACCACACTGGCAATAAAGATTGTTCCGGAAAGCGGCGAGCCGGTATTCGCCAGATGGTACTATTCCTACAGCGACCTCCAGACCGGCTACGGATTCAGTTCTGCGGATTTCACACTTCCGGGGAATCTGTCTGACGGCTCATACAAAATCTATCTCGTGGCTGCAGAGTTTGACAATGGCTATCCTCCCTATTCGGAATACACCGAGGTTGCCAACACCGTCGGAGCGATAAATTATGTGAACCTGACAGTTTCGGGAGGCGCATACTCGGTCGAGAATGTCCCGGCTCCGAGCTTTGAAATCTCCGATTTCGAGTTGCTGACACCCCTCTATCTTTTCACCGATTTCAAAATCTCATACAAGGTCAGCAACAACTCCGGAGTGGAAATCCTTGACGGGATACAGCCCTGCATCTACACTAAGGCATCCGGTGCTCCATCCTCTGATGGCATTTCCCACGCCACTGTGAGCAATCCTTCGGCTGTCGGCGACGGCATCCTCTATGACCTCACTCCGGGCGAAAATCAGGCCACGACCCAGACATCAGGCATGACCTGCTACACCGCCACAGTTCCCTCCGGACAAGTTTATATCGGACTCCGGTCGGCCAACACCGGTGAGATTCTGGCGGAGAAAGCTGTCACCCTCGGCAACAAACCCGCCGCGCCCAGTGTGACGGCCACATCCTATGCCTTCAACGGCACCGCCGACAACGCCGATGCCAACAACCTCAGCTTCAATGTCGGATTGCGCTGCTCATCAGGTTATCTGGCCAACAATATCCGGATTTACTTCTTCCCGGAGAAAGGAGGAACGTCCATCAACCACATCGCATCTGAAAACATCTTCCTCGAAGCCGGGAAATCAACGACAGCGACTGTCAACGGAGCATTCAAAGAGGGTGTTGAAGGCACAAGGTATATGACTCTTCCTTACATACTGAACGACAGCGGATTAAGCCCACTATCAGACGAACGAGTCTATGTGACCATCGGCAAAGCCATCTCCGCCATTGACGAAATCGCGGATGAGACAGCCGCAGACCGGGCACTTGTCACATATGACCGCCAGTCGGCAGCAATGGCAGTGAAGGCCCCGGCCGCAATCTCCGCAGTGGAGGTCTATACCATCGACGGTCGCCGTGGGGGAGCAGAAGTGACCCTTGACGGGGATTTCGCCTCGATAAACCTCAACGCTATGCCTTTTGGTGCGGTAATCGTGAAAGTGACCCTTGCCAACGGTGAGGTCATCGTCGAGAAAATGATGCGCTGACACCAATCAAAAACCATATCCCGGCCAAAGCGTTTTAAACTTTGGCCGGGATTGTCGGTCAATATAACCACATCCCTATCCGAAATGAAACCCTTACTCAAATACGCATTGCCAATGACCGCCGCGATTGTGGTGACCTCCGGATGCGCGTCGCGCCGTACAACCCCGGCCGAAGAGGCTGCCCCCGAGCCACAACTCAAAGTGGATGTCTCCAACCTGCGTCCCTCCCTCCCCCAAGGGGCAGCCGGGATTATGCCCAAGGCAGTCCTCTACAAGACCGCCGGAGATTTCCGCGACAATGTGCCGGTGCAGGTCGGCCCTGACGGTGCATTGATAAGCTTCCCCGCCCCGACTGACATCCCCGCCAATCCCGCTCCGGTGGAATTTGCCGGAGGATGGCTGCTCAGCCCGGTAGGAGTGAGCAACCAGACCATGTTCACTACCTACACCTACGATGAATACCGCAACCTCAAGAAGGCACCTACCCCTGAGGAACTGCTCAAGGCGGTCATTCCCGGTTCACGGGTGACAGCCACCACCCAGGTGCCGATGACTGTCAGCGAGGCTCTCGCCAATCCTGAGGCCGTCAACAGTTACCTCTCCCCCTCTGTCAAACTCTAAAATACCCCGCTTGAAAATATGCCCGCAAAAAGCAATCTGACATTACATATACTGGGATGTGGCTCCGCCACCCCTTCACGCCGCCATCTGCCAGCATGTCAGGTTGTGGAGCATAACCGCGAACTGCTGATGATCGACTGCGGCGAGGGCGCCCAGCGGAGCATGATGACCCAGGGCCTGAATTTCACGCGCCTGCGGCATATATTCATCTCCCACCTCCACGGCGACCACTGCCTCGGACTTCCGGGACTGCTTTCCACCTTGTCGCTACATCAGATGGGTGGCACACTGACGGTCCACACCTTCAAGGAGGGAGCGGAGATTTTCAGCAATCTGGTGGATTTCTTCTGCCGGGAACGCTCATTCGACCTGCAGTTCAACATCATCGACCCGACAGTACGCCAGACTATCCTTGACACCAAGAGCCTCACCGTCGAGGCTTTCCCGATGCACCATCGTGTGCCGACCGTCGGATTCCTTCTGCGGGAGAAACCAAAACCCCGCCACATAATAGCCGACGCGGTGAAATTTTTCAATGTGCCTGTCGCCCAGATGAAAAGCATCAAGGATGGAGCCGACTTCGTCACCCCCGACGGGACGGTGATTGTCAACTCGCGGCTCACCCGCGACGCTGACCGCTCGGCAAGTTACGCCTACTGCTCCGACACCCTTTTCGACCGTTCGCTGGCCGAAGTGGTGAGGGGGGTAGACCTCCTCTACCACGAGGCCACATATGCCGACGACGCGACAGCCAAGGCCCGCGAGCGGTTCCATTCCACCGCCTCTCAGGCCGCCCGGATTGCCCGTTCAGCCGGTGTGGGCAAGCTTATCTTAGGGCATTACTCCAAGGCTTACAAGGATGAGAGCCAGCACCTCGAACAGGCCAAGGCAATCTTCCCCGAAACCATCCTCGCCGACGAAGGGATGAAGCTCGAAATTTGATTCCCCATCAGACATCATCCCCATGAGACTCCTGACCAGACTGACATCGCTCCTCATACTGTTGCTGACATGCGTGGCGACACTGACAGCCACCCCTCCGCAAGGGGATTTCAGTTTCACCACCCGCGACGGACGGGTGACCACACTTTATTCCGAAATCAGCCACCTCCAGCCCGACGCGCAGGTATGGCTGCTGCTTTTCGACCCTGACTGTGGCGACTGCAAGGATATGGAGGAGCGGCTGCAGGCCGACCCCGCGATATCGGCGGGACTCGCAGACAGGAGTGTGGCGGTGTTCGCCATCTATCCCACCGACGGAATCCCTGACGCGGATGACCCAAACATGGCCATATACCGGCAGGTATGTGAGAGTCTTCCGGACGGATGGACCGTCGGGACAGACAACGGCTCGATTTTCGAGACCGACGCTTGCAGCTGGGAGACACTCCCGTTGCTGCTGAAATTCAACGCCGGAGAGATAACCCGGCCGGAATAACCCAATCGGGCGCGGGCTCTTCGCGCCGAACCATCCTGACATGAACCATAAAAACCTCAGATTCTTCATATCCGCCGGAGAGGCTTCCGGCGACCTCCACGGCGCAGACCTTGTGGCTGAACTCATCCGCCAGTCGCCGGGAGCGGAAATCACATTTCTCGGAGGTGACCTGATGGCTAAGGAAGCCGGTCACGCGCCACTGGTCCATTACAGCGAGATGGCCTACATGGGTTTCGCCGAGGTGTTGCGTCATCTCCCCACGATTGCCGCCATCCTGAAGAAAGCCAAGGAGGCGATTTCAGAGACGCGCCCCGACGCGCTTGTCTTAATAGACTACCCGTCATTCAATCTCAAGCTCGCCCGGCACGCCAAGGAGCTTGGCATTCCGGTGTTCTTCTACATCTCCCCGAAAGTATGGGCCTGGAAAGAATGGAGGGTGAAGGAGATGCGCCGTTATTGCGACAAAATCCTCTCCATCCTCCCCTTCGAGGTGGATTACTTCCGCGACAAAGGGCTGGAGGTGGAGTATGTCGGCAACCCGTCGGTGGCTGAGGTGGAGCGCAAGAGGGAGTCGATGCCGACCCGCGCGGAGTTCAACCTCTTCAACGGCCTTGACCCCAACCGTCCGCTGCTCGCCCTCGTCCCGGGAAGCCGCCGGGGGGAGATAAAAGGGAATCTCCCGATTATGGTGGAGGCCGCGCTGCGGTTCCCGAGCCTGCAGCCAGTGGTAGCCGCCGCGCCATCCATTCCGATGGAGTTTTACAGGTCGTTGGAGATACCGCGCCTGGAGCATATCCCGGTAATCGCCGACGCGACTTTCCCGCTGATGGCCCATTCGTCGGTAGCCTTCGTCACCTCGGGGACAGCCACACTGGAATGCGCGCTGCTTGGCACACCGCAGGTGGTGTGCTACCGCTCCTCCGGCTCCAAGCTCTTCTACAATCTGATGAGCCATGTGCTTAAATGCCCCCATGTGACCCTCCCCAACCTGATTGCCAACGGTCTGAACGGGGAGAGGTACGCCAATGAAATCGTTCCGGAGCTGCTGATGCACCATTGCAACCCGGATGAACTGTCGGAACAGCTGCGCCGCATCCTCCCGGGAAATCCGGGCCGAGAAAAGATGCTGGCAGGTTACGAACGGATGAAATCCAAACTGACCCTTGCCGACGCTCCCGCCAAGGCGGCATCGGTCATACTTGCAGGCTTGAACGGGAAAAACTGAGGCTGATTTCTACACAATTACCCTTGTGAACCGCTTTTGGTGGCAAAATGCCATTAATTTCGGAAATTTTTCGTAATTTTGCAGAAATTACACTCAACAAGCCCTTACATACATATAATCAATATATGGATAAGATTTCATCTATCGACAACCTCGACCGACAGATTCTGTCGATCGTGATGCATAATGCCCGTATACCCTCGAAAGACATCGCCCAGGAATGTGGTGTCTCCCGTGCGGCAATCCATCAGAGAATACAGCGGATGATAGAACTTGGAATCATCACCGGCTCGGGATACACCGTCAATCCGAAACTGCTGGGTTACTCCACCTGCACATACATCGGCGTGAACCTCGAAAGAGGAGCCATGTACAAAGATGTGGTGCCTGAGCTCGAAAAGATACCCGAAGTCATCGAATGCCATTTCACCACAGGCCCCTACACGATGCTCATCAAACTGTTTGTCCGCGACAACGAGCATCTCATGGAGCTGCTCAACAAAAAGATACAGATGATCAGCGGCGTGACCGGAACGGAAACCCTCATCTCGCTCGACAACTCAATCTACCGGACCATTCCACTCGACAACGCCTGACCGTCATCCTCACCCCTCAACACCAGTCAACCATATGATTATCGGCTTCGACGGGAAACGCGCCGTCGAGAACAATACCGGCCTGGGCAACTACTCCCGGCTGCTTGTCGAGGTTCTCGCCGCGAAATATCCTGACAACAAATACCTGCTCTATGCCCCGAGGCTGAAAGAGAATCCCCGCCTGATGGGCTTGCTCAGCCGCAGCAATGTTGACATCGTCACCCCGGAGTCGACATTCGGGCGCGCAATAGGCAGTATGTGGCGTTCAAAAGGGATTACCCCCCGTCTTAGCCATGACGGGGTAAACCTTTACCATGGCCTTTCAGGAGAGCTTCCCCTGAACATCGGAGAATTCGACGGGCCGACGGTGCTGACCATCCATGATGTGATATTCCGGCGGTTCCCGGAATGCTACGGTGTCATCGACCGGAAAATCTACGACTACAAATTCGGCCGGTCGGCGCTGGAAGCGACAAGGATAATCGCGATTTCCGAACGCACCAAGAAGGATATCATGGAGTTCTATGACATCCCCGCCGAGAAGATAGATGTCGTATATCAGGGATGCCACACACAATTCCACCGTCAGCCCTCCGATGAGGAAATCGAATCGGTCAAAAGGAAATATGGTATCGACAAGCCGTATATCATATCGGTGGGGACTATCGAGACCCGCAAAAACCAGGTGATGGCCGTCAGGGGAATCCGCGGCTTGCCTGACGAAATCGACCTGGTGTTGGTCGGACGTCGGACATCATACGCCAAAGTCCTTGACAGCTACATTTCGACCTACAACATCGAGTCAAGGGTGAAATTCATCGAGAATGCCGATTTCGCCGACCTCCCCGCGCTCTATGCGGGAGCGTTCTGCTCGTCATACACCTCCCGCTACGAGGGTTTCGGCATACCGGTCATCGAGAGCCTGAGTGTCGGCACCCCCGTGGTTGTCGCCTCCGGCTCATGTCTGGAGGAAGCATCCGGGCCATCCGCACCTTCAATTGATCCTGACGATGTGGAGGAATGGCTCAACACCGTCAAGGAGATGATCAACTACCCCTCGATACGGGAGAAGATGGCCCGCGACGGAAGGGAGTTTGTAAAACGTTTCAATGACGACGATATGGCCACACGAACCATGGCCACATACACCAAAGCAATCGAAGAATACAACAGGCGATGAAAGCGACAGACAACACAAGTCAGGAGAACAACCGACCCCAGGCCGCCACTTTGGCCGGGAAGCGTCTGCTCGTGGTCGGAGCAGGGGGATTCATCGGCGGATTCATCTGCCGGGAGGGAATAGCCCGCGGGATGGAAGTGACAGCCGCCGTCAGGGAATCGACCTCACGCCGCTACCTGAGCGACCCCGCGCTGCGGTTCCTCGTGCTTGATTACGACAATCCCGCCCAGATGGAGGAGGCCATAGCCGCCAGCGAGCCTTGGGATTACATAATCTATAATCTCGGGGCCACCAAAGCCGCGACATTCCCGGAGTTCAACCTGGTCAACTATGAGTATCTGCGCCGGTTCGTGGAAATCCTGAAGAAGACCGGGAGGGTTCCCTCGCGCTTCCTGTTCATGAGTTCGCTGTCGGCCCTCGGCCCCGGCGACGAGAAGAACTACACCCCCCTCGACGCGTCCACTGTCCCCAATCCAAACACCCGATACGGCCTGTCGAAAGTCAAGTCGGAGCAATATCTCGAATACCAAAGCGGCATCCCTTATATCATCTTCCGTCCCACCGGGGTTTACGGCCCTCACGAGAAGGATTACCTGATGATGGTGAAGTCAATCGACTCCCATTTCGATTTCGGGGTAGGATTCAAGCCCCAGATGTTGACATTCATCTATGTCGACGACCTGGTGAACGCGATGTTCGACGCGCTCGCAGCCGGAGTCGCAGGGAAGAAATACATCATATCTGAGGAACGCGCCTATACCCAGAAGGAATTCCGGAAGATTGTGGCCGAGGAACTTGGCACCAAATGGGTGATTCCGGTGCGTCTCCCGTTGTGGCTGACCTGGGTAGCCTCATACGCCGCGGAGAAAATCGGCCATTTCAGGGCCAAGCCCTCCACCCTCAACCGCGACAAATTCAAGATTATGAAACAGCGCAACTGGAATGCCGACGTGTCGGAAGCCAAGCGCGATTTCGGTTTCAAGACCCGCTTCTCGCTGCGCGACGGCATACGCGAGACCGTCCGCGCCTACCGCAACGAAGGCAAATAACCCACTGACTTTCACTTGACGATGGAAAATACCGACCCAACACCCCACCGCGTACCCTGGTGGATGACCGCCGTCATAATCCTTTGCGCCCTCCCCGGAGTGACATTCCCCTTTCTCGGCAATCTGCTGACATCGGGAGACCTCACCATCGAGGGGCTGACATGGTTTTACCCCATCTACACCATCGCGTCGGCATTGCTCGCCTGGCAATGCTACGGGAGGCGCACCCTCATGTGCTGGATTATCCTTGTGCTGCTTCTGCTGAGCCATTTCTGCTTCTTCTACCTGGCCTCCACCCTCAACAACCCCCTCAACTATCGCTGACCCCAAGTCGTTATATCAACGACCATATAAGATAAGTAATCGTCATGAAAAAGAAACTGGTAATATCGACAGGCGCGGGAATGAGCGCCGAAAGCGGCATAAACACTTTCCGCGACGCGGGAGGACTGTGGGAAAACTATGACGTGATGGAGGTGGCATCGGCCGACGGCTTCCGCCGAAACCCGGAGCTGATCCATAAATTCTACAATGACCGCCGCCGCCAGCTTATTGACGCGAAGCCCAACGCGGGGCATCTCGGTCTGGTCGACCTTGAGAAGGATTACGATGTCTACATCATCACCCAGAATGTCGACAACCTCCATGAAAAGGCCGGTTCAAAGAACATCCTCCATCTTCATGGCGAGCTGATGAAGGTGCGGGCGCTCGACGACGAGTCAAAGGTCTACGAGCTTCACCCCTCCGACCCTTATTTCGAGACGACCCCAGATACGGTAATCGACGGCCATCATGTGCGTCCCCATATCGTCTTCTTCCAGGAAGCTGTCCCCAATATCGAGCCGGCGGTGGAACTGGTGCAGGAGGCTGACGTGTTTGTCGTCATCGGTACCTCCCTGAATGTCTACCCTGCCGCCGGATTGCTCCACTATGTGCGTCCGGGGGTACCTGTATATTACATCGACCCGAAACCGGCTGCGGTTCCCGCCGGGGTGACCGTCATCCCCCTTCCCGCCACCAAGGGTGTGGAGCGTCTGGCCTCCATACTCCGTTCAGGCAAGGAATAACCATCCAACGATATATATCACGACCGCCGGGATTCCGCCTACACAGGCGTTGTCCCGGCGGTCGCGCTTATTTCTTTACCCGCGAGGGGTTGGCGGCGATGAAAGCTTTCCAGGATTTCGCCGATGTCGAGGGTATCGGCTTGGAGGTCTCATAGAAATGACACAGGGCGGCTGCAAGCGCGTCGGTAGCGTCGAGTTCGGGCAGAAGTTCCTCGCGGGGTATGGAGAGAATCCGGCGCAACATCTCCTGCACCTGCTCCTTCGAGGCCGCACCCGTCCCGGTGATTGCCATCTTTATCTTGCGCGGCTCATACTCAGTGATTGGGATGTCGCGGACAAGGGCGGCAGCCATCGCCACCCCCTGGGCGCGTCCCAGTTTCAGCATCGACTGCACATTCTTGCCGAAGAAGGGTGCCTCAATCGCCATCTCGTCAGGCAGGTATTGCTCGACAAGACCAAGCACACGCTCATGGATGCGGCGCAGGCGCAGGTAATGGCTGTCGAATTTCGACAGTTTTATCACCCCCATGGCTATCAGGCGCGGGGTCTTGCCGTTGACCCCGAGGATGCCGTAGCCCATCACGTTTGTGCCCGGGTCTATCCCGATTATCACCTTCTCGTCGCTCATTCCAACACCTCCATATAGGTAGTGAAGAACAGCACCTGCTGTCCGAAGCGGGCGGTCAGGTCATCCTTGAGCAACGCGGCGGTCTCGTCATGCCAGCGTGTGGCCGCCGACAGCTCCCCGCAACGCGCCTGTATGGCAATCGATGTCGCTCCTGGCTCCACCTGGGCCAGCACTTTTGCCATTGTGGGGTCGGAGAAGATACCGCCCTCACGCAAGGCCGGAATATAGGCTTGTCTTGCCCACCCGAGGAACTGATCCATAAGGTGGTCGGCGACAATGAAAGTAGTGTTGAGTATCGTCATTTCTTGTCATTGGATGAAAGTCCGGCTGAGTCAGCCAGCTGTTTCTCGAATTTGCGGCGGCGCATGAACCGGCCGAGGAAGCGGACATGCCGCCATATGGTTGGAAATGCGCCGTAATAGTAGCACATGATTCTGAACCGCTCCATCAGCGATGCGCGGCGGTTGCGGGTGGTCATCCCCTCCATGAGGTAATCGACCAGCACCTCATCGATATAGCAGTTGTCGCGGGAATGCTGCAGCACGCGGATACACCATTCGTAATCAGCCGAGAAACGGTAACGCAGGTCGAAATACTCCGCGATGCGCCGCAGGACGACAAATGCCTGGTGGCAGACCACCATCCCCTCCTTGAAACTGTCATAGGTAAGTTCGGCCGGGGCTTCAAGATGTCGTCCGGCCACCCGCTTGCGCGACCCGTCCACAAGGTCGGTCTGGCCATAGACCACCCCCGGGAAATCGTTGTCCATGATTTTGTCGGCCAGCAGCCGCAGTGTGTCACGCGAATGGAAAGCATCCCCGGCGTTGAGGAACACAACATATTCCCCCTTGGCCATGTCAAGCCCCTTGTTCATCGCGTCATACAGACCTTTGTCGGGGGATGAGACAAGAAGCTGCGACTCCGGAGCGCCGTCGCGGGCGATACGGAGGGTCGCGTCGGATGACGCGCCGTCGATAATCAGATGCTCGTAGCTGTCAAAGGTCTGTTCCCTCACACTTTTCAATGTCGCGGGCAACTCCTTTTCGGCGTTATAAGTCACGGTTATCACCGAGAAGAGAGGTGTCTCTCTTTTGTCATAATCGGATTTAATCATTTTACACGTCGTTTGTTTCTGTTTTGACTGGTTCTAATCAATGGTATCGGAGACTGGCGCGACCCTCACTGACTTCAAGGCGCGCCTCAAGATTAAGAATCAAAGGATGGTTTTCATCAATGTGTCCCACGGGGACATCCATTGCCACCGGGAACGGCACTCCCCCGGGGGTATGGCTGAGGAATGAGTCTATCATCGCGTACATGTCGGCATGGTCACGCGATGGGTACTTGTAATCTGTGAACTGCCCGACAATCAGTCCCGCCAGGTTGTCGAAAATCCCGGCCAGGCGTAACTGCCACAGGATGCGCTCCACCTTGTAGATAGGTTCGGCGATATCCTCGATGAGCAGAATCGTGCCGGGACGGATGGGGTTAACCGGTGTGCCTATCAGACCTCCGAGGACAGCCAGATTTCCGCCAACCACCATACCGTCGGCCTTCCCCGGTCGGCTCAGTTTCCCTGACGGGGAACCGGAGAAACCGGTGGGGAACATCAGTTCAGGCTTCTCGCCACGGAGCATAGAAAGCAACCGGAGGTTGAGCGGGTCATCAGGGCCACCAAGGGTAAGGTGTTTTGTCATCGACGCATGCACCGAGTGCCATCCGTATTTGCCCCACAGGGCATGCAGGGCGGAGACATCGCTGAAACCCACAAGCCACTTGGGGGACACCTCCCCCGAAGCCATCAGCCGGTCAAGCTCTGGAAGCAGATGGACACACCCGTAGCCGCCACGGCTGCATATTATGGCCTTGATTTCCGGGTCTGTCATCGCAGCCCGCAAATCAGACAGCCGGTCAGTGGCAGAGCCGCTGAAAGAGCCATGCTCACCCAATGTGTGAGGCATCACTTCGGGATGCAACCCCCACCGCCGCAGCGTCGCTGCCGCTCCATCGACATAGTCGGGATTTATAATCGAGGCGGGGGAAAGGATAGCAACCTTGTCGCCCTGAGTGACTCTCACCATATGATTACTGAAAAATGCTTGTTATGCGATATAATCTCTCCCGGCATCCGGTCAGTTGACCTGGACGGGAATGCCGGTCTCGGCCTCAATCCGACGGCCGATTTCCGCCAGTTGCTCAGGAGGAATCTTCTCAAGGGTACGGGCCGGAGTCGGACGGTCGATGGAATAAAGCATTATCTCGCGGGGAGCTATCGCCTTATATGCCTCAATCAGCGCGTCAACCTCGGCCGGAATGGTGTTGTCGATACGTTCACCCTCCCATTCACCACGCAGCATCATGGTCTGGATGATGCCGGTACCGGCAAACTGCGCGAGCTGACTGATCACCCTTTCGGCGGTGAAACCGGGGGAGTTGGGGCGGTCAAGCACCCTGACTGTATCATCGATTGCCGAATCAAGCTTCAGGATGTTGTTGTCTACCTTCCTCAACGCCTCGACCACCGCAGGGTCGGCCAGACGGGTGGAGTTGGTCAGCACACTGACCTTCGCCTCGGGGAAATAGCGGTCGCGCAGGGCAATCACATCCCCGGCGATGGAGGGGAAATCGGGATGGAGGGTAGGCTCGCCATTGCCCGAGAAGGTGATGACATCGAGGGATTTCCCCTCGGCTTTCATCCCGCGAAGCTTCTCCTCGAGCAACCGCGCCACATCCGGGCGTGAGGCGAATCCGGTTGTCCCGGGGCCTTGCGCGTTGAAACCGGCCTCGCAATAGAGGCAGTCGAAGGAACAGATTTTCCCGTCGTCAGGGGTAAGGTTGACACCCAACGATGTCCCCAGACGACGGGAATGTATCGGTCCGAAAATTGTTTCGTGGAACAGAACGGTCTGCATTTCAATGTGGTTCTATGTCGGGGAGATGCCTCCCACTTCAGCCGTCAGACGGTCAGAATCTCCTTCTCCTTGGCTGCGAACAGGTCATCAATCTTCTTGATGAACTTGTCGTGGAGCTTCTGGGCGGAAGCCTCGGCGTCTTTCTCGACATCCTCGGGCATACCCTGCTTGATGGCCTTCTTGAGACCCTCGATGGCGTCGCGGCGGGCGTTGCGTACCGAAACCTTGGCGTCCTCGGCCTCGGCCTTAGACTGCTTCACAAGCTGCTTGCGGCGGTCTTCGGTCAGCGGGGGGATGGAGAGGCGGATGACCTCACCGTTGTTTTCAGGCATGATGCCAAGCTCGGAGTTGATGATGGCCTTCTCGATTTCCTTGAACATCGACTTTTCCCAGGGGGTGATGGCGATTGTGCGTGCATCGGGCACCGAGATATTGGCGACGTTGGAAATAGGAGCGGCTGAGCCGTAGTAGTCCACTCTGATTCCTTCAAGAATCTTGGGATTGGCTTTTCCGGCACGGATGCGTGCCAGCGTCTCGTCGAGATAGATCACAGCCATCTCCATTTTCTCCTCGGCCGGACCGAGGTATGTCTTTGGGTCAGTCATGGGGCTTATAGCGTTTAAAGTTTTATATCCATTGTCAATACACGAGAGTACCGATAGGTTCTCCGGCCAGCACCTTGCCGAGGTTGCCTACGGTGTCCATGTCGAACACGATAATCGGCAGGTGGTTCTCCTTGCAGAGGGCGGTGGCGGTCAGGTCCATCACTTTGAGGCCACGGGTGTAGACCTCGTCATATGTGATTTCAGAGAACTTGGTGGCAGTGGGGTCTTTCTCCGGGTCGGCGGTATAGATGCCGTCGACACGCGTACCCTTGAGCATCACCTCGGCCTCGACCTCGACTCCGCGCAGGGCGGCTCCGGTGTCGGTGGTGAAGAAGGGGTTGCCGGTTCCGCCCGAGAGGATGGCGATTTCACCGCGCTCCATGGCCTCGATGGCGCGCCACTTGCTGTAATGGTTGCCTATGGGGTGCATGGCGATGGCGGTGAACACCTGGGCTTTCTGGCCGATTGCCTCCAGAGCCGAAGAGAGGGCGAGGGAGTTGATCACGGTGGCAAGCATGCCCATCTGGTCACCCTTGACGCGGTCGAAGCCCTTGGCGGCTCCCTGCATGCCACGGAAGATGTTGCCTCCGCCAATCACGATGGCCACCTGCACTCCGGTGTCGGCCACGGCCTTGATCTGGGTGGCGTATTCCTCCAGGCGTTTGGGATCGATGCCGTAATGCTGCTCACCCATCAGCGACTCCCCGCTGAGTTTCAGCAATACTCTCTTATATTTTGCTCGCATGTCGTTGTCGGTTTATGAAGTCGTTTTAATACTTACCTATGTTTCGATTTCACAAATTTACACCAAATATTTCAAATCCCAAAACATCCCAGCCAAAATCCTCAGCAATTCCACCGGCGGAAACAATACGGCGGCGACGGGCGTTATCTTAACGATTGGGGGTATCCCCATCCATACCGCTCAAGATACTGACAGGAGAGAATCTTATTTAAGTATTTTTTGACAATTTTGTTAACTCCATTACGGATTTTGCAGTAACTTTGCACATTGAAGGCGCGAGTCATCGGGATTTGTCTCCGACCGTCCCTTTCAGCGCCCTATAAACAACCTAAATACAATGGACGAAAAGAACTTAGACCGCATCAGCTACGCGCTGGGCTTGAGCATGGGCAACAACTTCCGTGCTTCCGGTATCCAGGAACTCAATGTGGGCGACTTCGCCGACGGTGTCGCAGCCGTCTTCAACGGCAGCCAGCCCAAGATGACATATGACGAGGCCAAGGCTGAAATCCAGAAATTCTTCACCGAGATGGAAGCCAAGCAGAAAGAACAGGCAACCAAGCTCGCCGAGGCCAATGAGGCCGAAGGAAAGGCATTCCTCGAAAAGAACGGAACCCGCGCCGAAGTGAAGACCACCCCCTCGGGCCTCCAGTATGAGGTGCTGCAGGAGGGTCACGGCCAGTCCCCCGCTCCCGAAGACCAGGTGGAGGTACATTACACCGGTACCCTGCTCGACGGCACCAAATTCGACTCGTCGGTTGACCGTGGCGTACCCGCCACCTTCGGTGTCACCCAGGTGATTCCCGGATGGGTCGAGGCCCTTCAGCTTATGAAGGAGGGTGACAAATGGCGTCTCTTCATCCCCTCGCAGCTGGCATACGGCCCCGCAGGCACCCCCGGCGGCCCCATCGGCCCCAACCAGACCCTGCTCTTCGATGTCGAGCTCATCAAGGTCTACAAGAAATAATCCGGGGAGGATTCTCTTATGAAATCTCTCCGAAAATACGCCATCACATCAGTCATCGTCTCGGGAGCGCTTTTCAGCGTCCCCGAGACGTTGGCGCAGGATGGCCAGGACACTCCCGGCAAGGCGGCTGTGGAGTTCACCCAGGCCGAGACTGACTCCATTAACAGGGCTTACGCCACCGTGATGGCCTCATATCTCGGGCCTTACATCAAGGAAAACTTCCCCAACGACTCACTGACCGCTGTCAAGGAGTTTGTCGACGGGATGCGCCACGCTTTTGAGATCCGCCACGAAGACCAGCCATATTTCGCCGGGGTCAGGAGCGCGATGGCCAATTTCGACCGTTTCGACGCGATGGCCGGAATGGGATTCCCCTTCACTCCCGCAAGCTACCTCGATGCCCTTGAGGCCGCTCTCGGCGGTGACACATTCGGCATGGACCAGAAATCGGCCGACAACTACCTCCATCAGGTGATGGACCGTATGTATCCGGCTCCCACTCCCCCATCCGCTGAATCCCAGCAGGCATTCCTCGATGCCCAGAAATCCCGTGAAGGGGTTGTGGAGACCCCGTCGGGGCTCCTTTTCGAGGTAATCACCGAGGGGGAAGGAACACCACCCGGACTGAACGACACCGCCCGTGTCACCTACACGGGGGCGTTGGCTGACGGCACGGTCTTCGACTCCACCGAGAAGCCTATCGACCTCCCGGTGAGCGGAGTGGTCAAAGGGTTCTCCGAGGGGCTGCAGATGATGAAACCGGGCGGCACCTACCGTCTCTTCATCCCCGCCTCACTCGGCTACGGCGACAAAGGCGCAGGTGGTGTAATTCCCCCCGGAGCCGCGCTCGATTTTACCGTCACCCTCCTGGATGTGGTGAAATGACCCTATACGGGTATTCAAAATTCAGAGAATAATAATCCAATATAAATCAATTACACAACAACAAGATGAGAAAACTTTTAATTTCTCTCGGAGTGGCAGCCCTCACCGCAGGCGCCCTCACCTCATGCGGCGACAAAGGTTCGTCGTCAGCTTCGAGCGAGGACAAGGCTTTCGCCGATACCCTCGCAACCACCCTCGGCGAATTTGCAGGCGCACAGCAGCAGAGCACTTTCGCCCGTATGAAGGCCAACATGACTCCCGAGGAGCTCGCCAAGTTCAAGAAGGATGACTTCCTCGCAGGTCTCCGTTCCGTCCTTGAGTCCGACACCTCCCGCGTGGCTTACTACCAGGGTGTGCAGACCGGTCTCCAGCTCCTCCAGCCTATCATGGCCGTTTCCCAGAACTACGGTTATCCCGTTGATCCCAAGGTAGTCTACAAGGCTTTCAAGGAGGTTTATGAAAAGGACTCCCTCGCAAGCGCCGACACCTATTATGCCGCTTATCAGGAGGCTTACCAGAAGCTCCAGGAGCGTGCCCGCGAAATCGAGCAGAAGCGTCTTGCCGAGTCTGACGACAACAAGAAGAACATCGAGGCCGGCAAGGAATTCGCTGACAAGGCCCTGAAGGATGGCTACACCAAAGCCCCCAGCGGAATCGTCTACAAGATCGACAACGCCGGAACCGGTGAAAAGGTACAGCCCACCGACAAGGTTTCCATCTTCTACAAAGGCAAGAAGGTAGACGGCACCGTATTCGACGAGACCAAGGATTCCCCCTACACCGCCTCCGCATCAGCCTTCATCCCCGGCTTCAACGAGGCCCTGACCATGCTGGCCAAGGGTGGCAAGATGACCGTCATCATCCCCGGCGAACTCGCCTACGGACTTGAAGGCGCCGGCAACCTCATCGGCCCGAACGAGACCCTCGTCTTCGACATCGAAGTAACCGACATCCAGCCCGGTTCCCTGAAGTAATCCATCATTTACGATTCAACACAGCAATCCCGCATCCGGAGTCACCTCCAGCTGCGGGATTGCTGCATTTCACGCATATCAGCTTCAAATCATCCCAATCGTCATCCTCTCCCAGAATTCCCAATCCTCCCAAAACTCCCAAAATTCCCACACCTCCCATATTCCCCAAAAACAACCCGGGGTTGCCGCTCCGGTGGCCAAAAGCCATCCCTTGCGCCAACCCCAGGCTATTCAAACAAATGATTCCTCCGGAATCGTCTGTTCGGGTTTATGAAATTGTCTCACCCTGAAATCAGCGTTCGCCGATGCGGGTGTAGATGAAGCCCTGCTCTTCAAGCTCGCCTCGGTTGTAGATGTTGCGGCCATCCACCACGAGGTTGCCGCGCATTGCTTTCTTGATGACGTTCCAGGCGGGCATACGGAACTGACGCCACTCTGTAAGCAGGGCCAGCACGTCGGCTCCGTCGGCGGCATCATAAAGGTCGCGGCAATAAGTGACCTTGTCACCGATGCGGCGACGGCATTCATCCATAGCGATGGGGTCGAACACCCGAACTGTCGCGCCTGCCTCAAGCAGCTTATCGATAACGACAAGCGCAGGAGCTTCACGCATATCGTCGGTTTCAGGCTTGAAGGCAAGTCCGAGTATAGCGACAGTCTTCCCCTTGAGGTCTCCGGCGAGTTTTGAAATCTTGTCGAAGACAATCTGTTTCTGACGCTCGTTGACACGCTCGACTGCTTCTATCACCTCCAGATGGTAGCCATGCTCCTGGCCGGTGTGGGCGAGGGCCTTGACATCTTTCGGGAAGCAGCTGCCGCCGTAACCACACCCGGCATAAAGGAATTTCTTTCCGATACGGACATCCGAACCGATACCGGCGCGTACACTGTCGACATTCGCGCCGACAAGCTCGCAGAGGTTGGCGATGTCGTTCATGAATGAGATACGGGTGGCCAGCATGGCGTTGGCGGCATATTTGGTCATCTCGGCGGAGGGGATATCCATAAATATCACGCGGAAGTTCTGGATGAGGAAGGGGTGATAGAGACGGCCCATTACCTCCTCGGCCTTCTTGCTCTCGGTGCCGACAACCACACGGTCGGGCGACATAAAGTCTTTGATGGCTGCTCCCTCCTTGAGGAACTCCGGGTTGGAGGCGACATCGAAGGGGATATCCACCCCACGGCGGTCAAGTTCCTCAAGGATAGCCTCCTTGACTTTGCGGGCGGTGCCGACAGGGACGGTGGATTTGGTGACAAGTATGGTGTATTTCTTGATGTTGCGGCCAAATTCGCGGGCCACCTGCAACACATATTTGAGGTCGGCCGAGCCATCCTCGTCAGGAGGAGTGCCTACTGCTGAAAAGACAACTTCCACGTCGTCAATCACTTCCGGCAAAGAAGTAGTGAAGGAGAGACGGCCATAGCTGACATTGCGCTTCACAAGTTCCTCAAGCCCCGGCTCATAGATCGGCATCTCGCCGGCCAGGAGCTTGTCGATTTTGTTTTTGTCCACATCGACGCATGTCACTTTGTTTCCCATCTCAGCGAAGCATGTCCCGCTGACCAGGCCCACATAGCCTGTGCCTACAATAGCAATATTCATCTTGTCAAATTGAAATCGGTTATAATCCCGGCATAGTCGTGAGTCAGACCGGCATCACAGCTTGAATGTCAGCATCCGCCAGATGGTGAGGCTGAAAATCTTCAGGTCAAGCCAGAGAGAATAGTTGTCGATGTATTCGAGGTCGGCCTTCACGCGGCGTTCCATATCCTCCAGCCTCGGAGTAGGCCCGCGGAATCCCTTCACCTGGGCGTAGCCGGTAAGCCCGGGACGCATATTATGACGGCGCATATACTGGGGAATGCGGGCCGAGTAATATTCAGTATGCTGCAGCATATGGGGTCTCGGACCGATAATCGACATATCCCCGACAAGCACATTCCAAAGCTGGGGAAGCTCGTCAAGGGAGGACTTGCGCAGGAAACGGCCTATCGGGGTCACACGCGGATCCCCCTCGGTGGACTGCTCCTCGTCGGCCTTGTCATTACGATACATCGACCGGAATTTCAGCATTTCGAATGTATCCCCGTGAAACCCTGTACGTTTCTGCCGAAAAAAGACCCCTCCGGGAGAGGAAAAATAAATCCACACCGACAGCACCACCCAGACCGGAGTCAGGAGTATTATTGCAATCAGTGCAAAAACAAAATCGAAAGTTCTCTTTACGGCTTTCTGCATAGCAACTTCACGCGTGGAATCATCCTGGGCGGCCATATGGTCTTCCGAGGTCAATCCTATAACGTTAAAAGGCGTTAATTTATTGCTGTCCACACGAAAAATTTAAAAGAGATTACTAATCAAAAGGCTTAATCACACGGCGCAAACAACTATGCCCGGTATTAGTTTAAAAGCGGCGAAAGGTGGTCTGAATCCATTCGCCCGACAAAGGTAGTAAAAAATATCGAAAAAATTGCCTAATTTTGCATCACGTTAGATAATAGGCTACTGCCGCACGTTAATTCAGGGACTCGCGCCCGGTGTCACAACATCCGACATTAACCGTATGGGAAAGAATAAACTCAAGAAATTCAAGGAGATGGAGACCATCGATTGCGTCTACCAGTATCCGTTCGGCCTGCTCCGCGAAAATGGGTTCCCGATGAGGGGACGATGGCGCGAAGAGGTGTTCCGCAATGACGGCCCTATAATCCTCGAACTTGGATGCGGCAAAGGGGAATACACCGTCGGGCTGGCCCGGCGCTACCCCGAAAAGAATTTCATCGGCATCGACATCAAGGGGGCGAGGATGCACAGCGGCGCATGCGATGCCCGAGACAACGGCCTGAAAAATGTGGCATTCCTGCGCACAAGCATCGAACTGCTCGACCGGTTCTTCACTCCCGGGGAGGTGGACGAGATATGGATCACTTTCCCCGACCCGCAGATGAAGAAGGTGAGGAAACGTCTCACCGGCACCACCTTCATGAATCTCTACCGTAAAATCATGAAGCCGTCGGGAAGGATAAACCTCAAGACCGACAGCCCATTCCTCTACACCTACACCTCCCTGATGGCGCGTCTTAACCGGTTCCCCATCCTGGCCGATTCACCTGACCTGTATGACACGACCGCCCCACACGCCGCATCTCTCGACTCCTCGCTAAGGGAAATCCGCACCTATTACGAGAAGCAATGGCTCTCTCGCGGGCTAACCATCAAATATCTCTCTTTTCTGCTGCCGCCGGAGGGCGCTCTTGAGGAACCTCAGGATGAGATTCCGCTTGACACCTACCGCAGTTTCTCACGCGGCACCCTGGAGACAATGAACACTATCCGGGACTGACACATTATAATAATTATACGCAATTATATCATCTCCACGACTGTAACACCCAACAGCTCACTACCATTATGACATTATATCCCAACCTCATACTCGACGCGCTGCGCAATGTCCGCTATCCCGCATCCGGGAAAGACATCGTGTCGGCCGGAATGGTCGAGGACGACATCCGCATCGACGGCAACAAGGTAAGCTTCTCGCTGATATTCGACAAGCCAACCGATCCTTTCATCAAATCCCTGGTAAGGGCGGCGGAAGCGGCCATACTTACCTATGTGTCGCCCGACGTGGACATCAAGGGGAATATCAATGTCAAGACGCGCACCGTAGCCCCCCAGCCGGCGGTGAAGCCTCTGGCCCAGGTGAAGAATATCATCGGGGTGTCATCAGGCAAAGGTGGTGTCGGCAAATCGACCGTGGCCGCCAACCTGGCTGTCGCCCTTGCCCGCGAGGGATACAAGGTCGGGCTTCTCGACGCCGACATTTTCGGGCCTTCGATGCCCAAGATGTTCGGGGTGGAGGATGCGGAGCTTTACATCCACAAGGTGGATGACCGCGAGCTTATCATACCGCTGGAAAAATACGGGGTGAAAATCCTGTCGATAGGATTCCTGGTCGACAAGGATGCCCCCGTCTTATGGCGCGGCTCGATGGCCTCGAACGCGCTCAAGCAACTGATTTCAGATGCCGACTGGGGTGAGCTTGACTATTTCGTCATCGACATGCCTCCCGGCACGAGCGACATACACCTCACACTGGTGCAGACCCTTGCCATTACCGGAGTGATCATCGTCACCACCCCGCAGGAAGTTGCCCTCGCCGACGCCCGCAAGGGTATCAACATGTTCCTTGGGGACAAGGTGAATGTCCCCATACTCGGCCTTGTGGAGAACATGGCGTGGTTCACCCCGGAGCCTCACCCCGAAGAGCGTTACTATCTTTTCGGGAAGGAAGGTGGAGTCCGTCTTGCCGAGGAGCTGCATGTCAAGCTGCTCGCCCAGATTCCTCTGGTAGCCTCCGTCTGCGAGGGGGGAGACAACGGCAATCCCATCGCTTTAAAAGACAGCATGATGGGACATGAGTTCATCCATCTCGCCCATGAGGTGGTCGATGCCGTGGATGAGCGCAACCGCCAGCTTCCTCCGACCGAGAAGGTAAATGTGACCCGCAAATAAGCCTCGACGAAGGGACACTGCAACCGATCACCATGGCAAAGATTCTTATAATAAACGGACCGAACCTCAACCTTCTCGGGATACGCGAACCGCAAGTATACGGGAAGGTGTCGATGGATGACTACCTCACGGCGCTGGCCGAGGATTATCCGGCGGTAAAGCTTGACTATTTCCAGTCAAACCACGAAGGGGAAATCATCGACAAGCTCCACGAGACGGGTTTCGACCGGGAACTGAACGGCATAATCCTCAACGCCGGGGCATACAGCCACACCTCCCTGGCCATCGCCGACGCCATAAGGGCGATAGAGCGGCCGGTGGTGGAAGTGCATATCTCCAACATCGCCGCGCGAGAGCCGGAACGCCACACGTCGCTCCTCACTCCCGCGTGCCGGGGCATCATCTCCGGTTTCGGGCTGGAGGGCTACCGGCTTGCCATTGAGTCGCTGATATGACCCTCGAAGACTACATACTGTCTCATTCCGACCCCGAGCCGGAACTGCTCGCCAAGCTCAACCGCGATGTCAACCTGAGGCTTCTCTACCCCCGGATGTGTTCGGGTCATCTCCAAGGACGCATCCTGACGATGCTGACGGCGATGATTTCCCCGAAGAACGCCCTGGAAATCGGGACATACGCCGGTTACTCGGCCCTATGTATCGCCGAAGGGCTACCGGAGGATGGCCATCTCGACACGGTGGAAATCGACGACGAGATGGAGGAGTTCATCCGTGCCCGGTTCTCGGAATCACCATACGGGAAGAAAGTCACGCTCCATATCGGAGACTGCGCCCAAGTATTGCCGACATTGGGAAAGCTCTACGACATGGTTTATATGGATGCCAACAAGCGCACCTACTGCGAGACCTATGAGACAGTTCTCCCGATGGTCAGGCCGGGAGGGTTCATCCTTGCCGACAACACCCTCTGGGACGGGAAAGTGACAGACCAATCAGCCAACCACGACCCGCAGACCCTCGGGATATGCCGGTTCAACGACATGGTGGCCGCCGACCCGCGAGTGAGCCGCGTGATGCTTCCCCTGCGCGACGGGCTTACCCTCATCAGGGTCAAATCCTGACATCCCCCCCTCTCCACTCCAATCTATCACAGATAATGACAGACATGACACCTGCAGCAGAAAAACCAGCCCTCCTTTTCGATCTCGGAGGGGTAATAATGGATATACAGCGAGAAAACTGCGTGGCCTCCATGCGGCGCCTCGGCATGGAACATCCCGAACAGTTCCTGGGGGACTATGGTCAGAAAGGACCGTTCCTCGCTCTCGAAAAGGGGGAAATCTCCCCGGAGGAATTCCACGCCCAGCTGAAGCCTTACCTGCGGGAAGGGGTGACTGACGCCGAGATAGACGCGGCGTTCAACGATTTCCTTGTCGGAATCCCGGTTGAACGGCTGCGCCACCTCGAAGCCCTCCACCGCGATCACCATATATATATGCTCTCCAACACCAACAAGATAATGTGGGATTCGAAAATCGCCGAGGAGTTCCGCAAGGATGGCCATGACCGCGATTACTATTTCGACGGTTGTGTGGCCTCTTTCGATGTCAAGAGCTACAAGCCTGACACGGCGATTTTCGAGGAGACACTCCGCCGGTTCGGATTGCAGGCAGGCGATGTCATATTCTTTGATGACTCCAAGGCCAATTGCGAAGCAGCCGCCAAACTCGGTTTCAAGACGATATGGGTCGCCCCCGGCAAGGAGTTCTATCAGCTTTTACCTGAAACCGAAGAGTGAGCTGCAGCAGGATGGGACTTTCTGAAAAGATGGTGACAGACGGGGAAAGGAGAGCAGGGGTCGTAGGGATGTTTGACGGGGTTCATCTGGGCCACCGCTTCCTTATCGACACCCTGAAAAAAGAGGCGGCCGCCCGAGGGATGGTCCCGATGGTGTTCACCTTCCCCTTCCATCCCCTTTCCGTCGTAAATCCGGCCATCGCCCCCAAGCTGCTCTCCGAACCTGTCGAAAAACTGTCGCTCCTTGTAGAAGCCGGAATATCCGTGAATCAGACAGGATTCATTGTATTCGACGAAGAGCTGCGCCACCTGCGCGCCTCGGAATTCTTAGGGATGCTCCACGAGCGTTACAATGTAGATTTCATCCTCCGGGGATTCAACAACCGCTTCGGCACGGAACGTGACCTTACTTCTGAGGATTACCGCAGGATTGCCGCCGACTGCGGCATCGAACTTATGGACGCGGCGTGCTTCCGTCATAGTGAAGACAACGAGCCACTGCCTGTCTCCTCATCCCGCATCCGGGAAGCACTCGCGACCGGGTACATCGAGCAAGCCAATCTTATGAGCGGCCATCCTTACAGCCTGACCGGGACGGTGGTAGGTGGGAAGCGTCTGGGCCGCACTTTAGGATTCCCTACCGCCAACATTTTCCCTCCACATCCGTCAAAACTGATTCCTGCCCGAGGGGTCTACGTCTGTGTGGCCACTGTGGATGGTCACAGGCGAAAAGCCATGGTCAACATCGGGACGCGCCCCACCGTGGATGGCCCACACGCCGTTCCATCCATAGAGGCACATATAATTGACTTCGAGGGGGACATTTACGGCAAGGATATCACGCTGGATTTCTATCATCGGCTGAGGGACGAAATAAGATTTTCATCCACAGACGAGCTGGCCTCCCAACTTGAAAAAGACCGAGATTCCACGCGTAAATTTTCCATCCCCCGTTAAACCTTTTTTTAATTTGACCCATTTCCGAGCCATTTACGTAACTATCAATTCCACAGATAGTTACCACAAGGTTTAATCACCAAAGACAATACAAAAAATGTTGTAAAACAGTTTTTAATGAAAAAATCTGCAAAAAATGTTTGGCCGTCCCGAAAAATCGTATTACCTTTGCAGTGTTTTTGAAGCACTAAAAAATTGTTTTATTACTTAACTTGAAAAGAAAATGAAGAAGTTATTCCTTTCTTTCGCTGTCATCGCTGGTATGTCGATGATTTCCTGCGGCAACAAGGCTGCTGACGAGAACGCTGCTGAAGCTGCTGATACCGTAGCTACCGAGGTTGTTGAGGTTGTTGAGACCGTTGACACCGTTGCTGCTGATACTGTAGCTGCTGACACTGTTGTCGCTGCTGCTGTTGCTGAATAATCAGCCATCAACCCGCGCCATCCCGGGTCGTTCCTGACCCGCAGATGACAGCTGTAAAGATTTACAGTCTACAAGGCCCCGGATTTTTTCCGTCGGCCTTTTTTTATTTCCCTATTTGCCGGATATCGCGTGGAAGAAGAGCGGGGCGGGCAATATTTATGCACATCCGGGCTTGCCCTGATGAAATTTTTCCTTACCTTTGTTGTTTAGATTAAAGGAATTTCCGTACCACCACATCGGAAACATATGTCATGGAAAAGAAATCACCACTCATAGGTCTGACTCTTGAAGGTCTGAGGCGCGTGACCGCAGGTTGCGGCATGCCACAATTCGCAGCCAAACAGATTGCCCGGCGGCTCTATGTCAATCGCGCGACCTCGATACAGGAGATGACCGAACTATCCAAACAGGCCCGCGCCCGTCTGGAAGACAAATACGAGGTAGGGCTGCATGCCCCCCTCACCGAGGTCCGCAGCACGGACGGCACTGTCAAATACCTTTTCCCGGGTGTCGGAGGACGCGACATAGAGAGCGTCTACATCCCTGATGGAGACCGCGCCACACTGTGTGTCTCTTCACAGGCCGGATGCAAGATGAACTGCTCCTTCTGCATGACCGGGCGACAGGGCTTCCACGGCAACCTGACCGCCGCCGACATAATGAACCAGATATTGTCCATCCCCGAAAGCGAGACACTGACCAACCTGGTGTTCATGGGTATGGGGGAACCCCTTGACAATCTGGGGCCTGTGCTTGACGCGATTGAGATTCTCACCGCCCCGTGGGGTATGGCCTGGAGCCCGAAGCGCATAACCGTAAGTTCGATTGGGAAAATAAAGGAGCTTAAGACACTGATAGAGACCACCAAAGTACATATCGCCATATCCCTCCACTCCCCCTACCCCTCAGAACGCGCGTCATTGATGCCGGTAGAGAAAGGGATGCCGATAAGGGATGTGCTGGAACTGCTCCGCAACTATGACTTCGCCCATCAGCGGCGGCTGTCGTTTGAATACATAATGTTCCGTGGTGTCAACGATGACGCGCGTCATTGCCGCGAACTGGCCAAGATACTGCGCGGACTCGACAGCCGTGTGAACCTTATCCGCTTCCACGCCATCCCGGACTCCGACCTGCAACCTTGCTCGATGGCTCAGATGGAGCGTTTCCGCGACCAGCTCAACGAGGATGGCATCACCGCCACAATCCGCGCCTCAAGAGGTGAGGATATCATGGCCGCATGCGGAATGCTCGCCGGAAAATCGAAATAACTCTGCAAAAACTCAATACTGCCTTATGAAACTCAAGATACTTCTGTTGCCGCTGCTTATGCTGGTGGCTTCGCTGGCAAAAGCCGAAAAACCCCAGGATGGCACACCTGACATATCTTTCGCCAAGACCTCTTACGATTTCGGTGTGATTCCGGAAAACGGAGGGTCGGTGACCCACACATTCGAGTTCACCAACACCGGTAATGCCCCGCTGCTTATCGTAAACGCCTCTGCTTCATGCGGATGCACCCGTCCGGAATATCCCCGCAAACCAATCAATCCGGGGAAGAAGGATAAAATCACGGTAACTTACAATCCCAAAGGGCGCCCCGGAGAGTTCACGAAGACTGTGACAGTGCGCACCAACATCAAGGGGAAGAAAAAGCTCACCCTGAAAATCAAGGGTAACGTCACTCCCGCCAACTGACCGAAGCCATGAGACAGATATTGGCGACATTGCTGATGGCCTTCGTGACCGTCTTGTCACAAGCCCAGGCACGATGGCTGGAGACCGAACATGATTTCGGGGCGTTCAACGAGGATGACGGAAAGGTTTCCACCGAGTTCAAGTTCATCAACGACTCGGGAGAACCCTTGACAATCGACCATGTGCGCTCCTCCTGCGGATGCACCGTGCCGCAATATTCAAAAGCCACAATCAACCGTGGCGACACGGCGGCAATCACTGTGGTCTACAACCCATCCGGACGCCCGGGACGGTTCTCCAAGTCGCTGATGGTCAAACTGTCCAATGACTCCACTGAGAGACTTCTCATCAAGGGGGTGGTAATCGGCGCACAGAACACCCTGAGGTCACGTTTCCCGGTCGCCGTCGGTCCGATACGCCTGCGTGGCAATATGGTCACATTCGGGACTGTCAAGACCGGCAAGATAAAATCGCAGTTCGTGGAGGTATACAACTCCTCCCACGAGCCGGTGGTGCCCCGATGGTCCGACATCCCTTCATACCTGCGGGTCACAGCGGCCCATGACACAGTGCAACCCGGAGAACAGGGTGTCTATTCCTTCGTGATAGCTCCCACCAAATCCACCCAATACGGTATCCTTACCGACTCCCTGACGCTGAATGTGCCAGGCGAGCCACCGGTCAAGGTCGAAATCGCATCAATCATAGAGGAGGATTTTTCCGGGATGACAGAGAAACAGCTTGCTGACGCACCGGTGATTGTCACTGACACCGACATGCTCGACTATGGAGATTTCTCCAGGTCGGGACAACCGATCACACGCCAGCTGCGGGTAACCAACACCGGGAAAAACGACATGCTCATCAGACGGGTGCATACCTCCGAACCGGGCTTCACCGTCAATGCTCCTTTCTCAAAGCTAAAGAAGGGAAAATCGGGCATAATTACCGTGACTTTCGACCCGACGGAGTTTTCCGCGCCGTTGTTGAACTCCCGGCTTCAGATTATAACCAACGACCCACAACACCCACTGACCACTATCCGGCTGGTCGGTATTCCCCACGATTTCTGACCGCTATGGCCCGCGACCTTCTCAACCGCTATATCTGGATTGTCGACACAATCAAACGTTTCGGCCGCATCTCCCGCAAGGAGTTGGACCGGAGCTGGGCCAACAGTCCCTTCGCTAACGGGGAAACAAGGATTCCACGGCGCACATTCTACAACTACCGTCAGGCAATCGAGGAGCTTTTCTCGGTGACTATCCTCTGCGACCCGGCCACCTATGAATACTACATCGAGGAGGAGCCGGGCTCGGCGGGGGAACAGATAACCAACTGGCTCCTCAACGCCTCGGCCACGAGCAATGTCCTCCAGGGTTCACGCGAAATCGCGTCGCGGATAATGCTGGAGGAGGTGCCGTCGGCAAGAGAACATCTTTCGAGCATGATGGACGCGTTGCGCGAATGCCGAACGGTCACTTTCGACTACCATTCCCACTCGCGCGTCAATCCCAGTCGCGATGTCGAAATCGAGCCTTGGTTTCTCAGAATCTACCGTCAGATATGGTATGTGACCGGACGCGAGACATCCTCCGGAAAGGTGAAGACCTACGCCCTCGACCGAATCAGCGGATTGAAAATCCAGCCGCGCACCTTCACTCTCCCCGCCGCCACCGACCCGAAAACATATTTCAAAGACGCATACGGGATAATGGTCGACAAGGGTGAGGCCCGTCAGGTGGTGCTTCGCGTCGATCCGAGGCAAGCCAAATACCTCCGCGCCCTTCCTCTCCACCACTCCCAGCAGGAGGAAATCAATGACGGGTATTCCCGATTCACCTACCGTCTCTGCCTGACCTCCGATTTCGTCTCGGACATCATAGCTATGGGGAATCAAGTGGTGGTCGAGGCACCTCGCGAACTCAGGGCGATGGTGGTGACCCGCCTGCGCGACACGCTGGCCAACTATACCGGCCAGCCCGTGCGGCCCAATGATACAGACTTTTCATAAACAACATAGATTCAATTCATTATGTCAGATAAGATAAAGGTGGGTATCACCCACGGAGATTTCAACGGAATCGGCTACGAAGTCATCCTGAAAATGCTGGATGACAACCGGTTGTTTGAATTATGCACCCCGATTGTCTACGGCTCTGCCAAGATTGCCGCCAACTACCGCAAACAGCTCTCCCTCCAGGGGGCAGCTCCCGTCCAGATCAAGGATGCGGAAAACGCCACCGACGGGCAGGCCTACATAATCAATGTCATCGGAGAGGATGCCAAGGTCGAACCGGGACATCCCTCGCCCGAAGCGGGCAAAGCCGCATTCGAGGCTCTTGAAAGGGCGGTGGCCGACCTCCGCGCCGGAAAAATAGATGTGTTACTCACCGCTCCGGTAAACAAATCCACCATCCATAGCGAACTCTTCACATTCCCGGGCCACACCGAATACCTGGAAGCATCAATCGGCGACGGCAACAAAGCCCTGATGATTCTCTTCAATGACACCCTGAGAGTGGCGCTCGTCTCCATTCATCTCCCCATCTCCAAAGTCGCCGAGGCGATAACCAAGGAGAACATCATGGAGAAGCTCCGACTCTTCAACCAGTCACTGATTCAGGATTTCGGAATCGTGAAGCCCCGCATCGCAGTGCTTGGCCTGAATCCCCATGCCGGAGACAACGGGCTGCTCGGTTCAGAGGAGAAAGACATCATACTTCCCGCCGTGGAGGAATCACGCGCAAAGAAAATCCATGCCTTCGGGCCATATGCGGCTGACGGCTTTTTCGGGAGCGGCAATTACCGCAAGTTTGATGGCATTCTGGCCATGTATCATGACCAGGGACTCGCGCCCTTCAAGACCATAGCGGGGGGAAACGGGGTAAATTTCACCGCCGGACTGCCATTCGTCAGAACCTCCCCCGACCATGGCACAGGGTTTGACATCGCGGGAAAAGGTGAGGCATCCCCCGATTCAATGCGCGAAGCCCTTTACGCCGCCATCGACATCTTCCGCAACCGCCTCAACCACGCGGAGCGCACCGCCAATCCGCTGCGCCGCCAGTATGTCGACAAATCCAAGGACAATGTAGTCCTCGACCTGTCAAAAGAGAAATAAACGGGAAACATACAGCAACGCGGAGGTGTGACGCCATCCCAACCGGGATTGCCAGTCACATCTCCGCATTGTTTTTACCCTATCGCTTATCGGAAAAACGGGCGAAGCAAACGTGAGATGCCGGGAAGTCCCATCCCCCTGTATATGACGGCAACCGAGTTGAGCATACGGAAAAATGATGAAGCTTCCTTGGTTTGGGAAACGGCAAGCAGACGACGGCTATCATCAACCGCTCCCTCGCGGCGATAATCCCCGGCAAGCAACGCCCGTCTGAAATTTATGTAACGTCTCAAACGCTTGTCTGCACCTTTGGTCGAATCCATCAAATCAAGGGCATTCTCCCAGACAGCAGCCTTGGCTGAAAATGAATCTCCGGTGATGGAATCATCCGTATGGATGATTCTGACAGTAGGCTTACCATATATTTTGACTATCTTCCGGGCGTTGGAAACAAGCCGCAGGCCTAACTCAGTGTCATCCCATCCCCTGCAGCCGGGATTCCATCCTCCAGCCTGACGGAACAGCGAGGTACGGGCCGCATAACGCTGCGTGGCCATTGAGCCATAGAAAAGGTTGTCCCACACAGCATCCTCCTTACTGAAACTGGCCTTTATTACCTTTCCGGAAGGAAGCAACGTCTCGCAATCCCACCCGACGATATCCGCGTCCGGATTCTCGTCAAACCCGGCCAATGCCCTTTGACAATGGTCGAGAGCCATCAGGTCATCGCTGTCGAAAAACATAGTGATGGGGGTGGAGACCTCCTGAAGCCCCCTGTTGCGGGCAGCAGCAGCCCCGGGCTGTTTTTCCTCCGAGACTGTCACTTCAAACAAGGGAGTCTCGACCCGATTCTTCCAGTCAAGGAGTGTTTGCAGGGTGTTATCGGTGGAATTATTGTCAACCAACACAATCTTCAGAGGACGTAGAGTCTGTGCTTCCAAAGTATCAAGGGTGGCGACAACCCTTTCCGCCCTGTTGTAGACAGGCACCACCACTGTCAGGCGACAACCGTCTGTTATCCCTCCATTATTATGATGTGTCAGTCGCGAAGCCATAATATTATATCGGAGATTCAAGATATGGTTTCACGGAATTGCCGAAAGCTACCTTCAATGCCCCGGCAATCATCAGACGGAGAGCCTTGAAGAAACCTGCCTGACGGCCACGGCTTACACGCCACGCGCCCAACGGAATCCGCAGGACAGCTGTCAGAGGGTACTCCACCACCGTGACCGCTCCGCGAGCCAACAAAGCTCCATCCGCCAGACGCTCCCTGACTCCGGTTGTGGCTCCGGGATGGTTGGCGATTGTGATTGGGAAGAAACGGCAATGCACACCGTTATTCCTTGCTTTTTTCAGAAACAGCTCCTCTTCTCCGGCAGTGAAGACAGGCGCACCAAGTCCGAAATTCTCCGGGAAGCGCAGCTTTCCTCCACGAGATGCACGACGAAGGGCTATTTCAAAGGAGGTCTGATAAAAATTCTTGGGAAGGGATGCAAGTCCACATTCCACTGATGGATAAGACTTGGGGACATCGGAGTCATACCTGAATGATCCGTATTCCAGATCGGGATGCTCCTCGAAAATCCGCTGTATTTCCGACAATCCGTCAGGATAAAACTCAAGGTCATCATCGGCAATCAGAAGGATATCTCCTGTCGCATTGTCAAGGCAATTGTTGCGGTTACGGCTCAGACCATATCCTTTGAGGAAAATGACCCTGACATCATCCCGGAAAGCCAACTCATCGGGTACAGCGTTTTCTCCGGGTTCCTGCCACGACACAAGGTATTTCACCCCCGGAATCACCGGGAGATTCATCGCCGCGACCTTGCGGCCACCATCCGGGCCACAGGTGGCAATCATGACCTCCAATGTCAAAGCAGAGCCATCCATACTCCAATAACGGCAAACATCGCCGCCAAAGTATGGATGGCTCTATATCTTTTTCCTGAGGGCGACCTTTCAGGTCGCTATGCAGGTTTCCTCAGACAAAGTAATCAGACAAAGTAAAGGGGGCAGCCTTTTGATACCGGGGCAACCATCCCCTGAGGATATGAGAACACAAGTCCAGTCCTGTATGAAGCGACATAGGCAATCGGGAAGTCATCGACCGTGAACCGCTGCTCAGCCTCTGGGTTGAAATAATCGGTCAGCCATATCAGATAGTCCGACTCAGACCTTCCGGCATCCTCCGCCATCCGGGCCAGCAATTTCTCCCTGACCTGATGACGTTCAGCCGCCGGTACAAGGTCTTCAAAAGTCATCTGGCGCCCGAGACGGGTCGAGAAACTTATGTAATAGCATGATATCTCGGCTGGTGCGCCGCCGGTGCAGGATTCCATATAAGAGGAGTAGGTATAAATCTCATCATCCTCCGACACCCATGCCGGGCGAAGGTCGACATTGACATAAAACCCGTTGGTCACCGCTTCCCTGAGCTGTGGCAATATTGTGTCATTGAACACCTTGCCGTAATAATCAATCTGTTCGGTTACAGCCCGCGCTGTGGTCTCGTGTAAATCATAGTAGATGTCGCCTCCGGCGACTGTCGAGAAATCCTCGCTTATTATGCGGGCGAGACCCTTGTTTACAGCAGACTCACCTTTCAGGGCAAACACCCTTATGGAAAAGAATACGTCGGAGTGCTCCGTCGGGAATATGCGGGCAATCTGGATTGCATTCACCTCGCGGTTGTCAAACGAAAACATCGTGTCTGTTGTCGAAGGAGTCGTGACCACCGATACCGTTTTTGCCAATTTCGCGTCATCAGGGAAATCGGTAAAGGGGTCAGTCACATTTTTATTTCCAGAGCAGGCTCCAGCCAAGAAAGCGAACATCAGCACCAACACCGACAGATATGTTTTTTTGAAGCCCATAATTATTGTAGCCGAGATTGATTTTGGTATGAGGCGCGGATGCGGGGCGGATATGAAGACGCCCCCGCAAGCGACACGCTGCAAGGTTAAAACAATGTCGGTTACATTAAAGTTGCAACCGTGAGGAAACTTTTTGGACTATCCTCAATGGTCACGGGCGATAATGAAGTCTATCAGGGAGATGAAAGCATCCAGCGTCTCGGAAGGGGGGAAGTTGTCGCGGAGGACACGGCAGGCTTCCTCACGAAGCCGATTCATAGTCTCGCAGGCATACTCTATGCCACCGTTATCCACAGCGTAATCGATAAGTGTGGCGATTTCTTCCGGCTCAAGAAGCTCCTTGCGGGCCAGCTCCATCATCCGGTCATGCTCCTCCCCCTCGCGGGTCTCAAGCACATGAAGGAGCGGCAGGGTTATCTTCCCCTCCCGCAGGTCATTGCCGGTAGGCTTACCGATTTCTCCGTCAGGGAAATAATCGAAAATGTCATCCTTGATCTGGAAACAGAGGCCAAGCAGACGGGCGAACTCCCTGAGCGCGTCAAGCCTGCGGGAATCGGTCTCCCCTGCGGCCGCCGCGCCGACCTCGGCACAGCTGATAAACAGCGACGCGGTCTTCCGGTAAATGATGCTGAAATATGTCTCCTCGTCGAGATGGTTGTAGCGGGCATTGTATATCTCGTCAAGCTCGCCGATTGAGAGCAGACGACCGAGCGAGGCAATCGACTCGACAATCCGGATGTCGCCGGTCTCGGAAGCAAGTATCAGGGAGTTGGAGAGGAAAAAGTCGCCGACAAGCACCGCCAGGTGATTGTCCCAAAGGCCATTGATGGTCTGGGCATCGCGGCGCATACGGGTGTCGTCAACCACATCGTCGTGAATCAGGGACGCGTTGTGGAGCAACTCCACCGCCACAGCCCCCTTTATCACATTGTCGTTGACCTCCCCCAACAGACGTGCGCTCAGTATCACCATCATAGGGCGAATCTGTTTCCCCTTCTTTTCGAGATAGGTGGTCACCACCTTGTTCATCAAGGCGTTGGGAGATGTCAAAGTGGCTGAAATGAGGTCATTCAGCCGCTTGATTTCCGGGGCCAGGGTCTGCTGGATGGTTTGGAAGGTCGTCACTTTCTCGAAAATTTTAGCGCAAAATTACGAAAACTTCTCGGAAACACTATAAATTCCCGAGGAAAAAGTTAACTTTGTGGTCGAATGCTATAAACCGAATATTAAATCAGGAATAGGCAATTTGCCAATCTATCACCGGCAATTACTTATCTTCCAGTCATTTCCACCAAAGTTATCCCTTTAAATAGGAATACATCATGGACAACACAAACCAAAGAGTTAAGACGCTCGACAAGGTAGCCGTGAGATTCTCCGGCGACTCGGGCGACGGAATGCAGCTGGCCGGAAACATCTTCACCAACGTTTCCGCCGGACTGGGCAATTCCGTGTCGACTTTCCCCGATTATCCCGCCGAAATCCGTGCCCCGCAAGGATCGCTGGGTGGTGTGTCGGGATTCCAGGTGAGCATCGGCATCGGGGTACACACACCCGGTGACCAGTGTGACGTGCTGGTAGCGATGAACCCCGCCGCCCTCAAGCAGAACGTCAAGTTCCTAAAGCCCGGCGGTGTCATCATCACCGACGTAGACTCCTTCAAGGAGGAAGGACTGAAGAAAGCCAAATTCCTCACCGACGACCCCATCCGCGAGCTGGGAGTCACCGCCCAGGTGCTGGAAGTGCCTGTGACCACCATGACCCGTGCAGCCCTGGAGGACTCTGATATGGACAACAAGGCAATCCTCAAATGCCGCAATATATTCACCCTCGGCCTTATCTGCTGGCTCTTTGACCGTCCCGTCGAAAGCGCGGTAGCCATGATTCAGCGTAAGTTCGCCAAGAAACCCGCCATCGCCGAGGCCAACACCAAGGTCATCCGCGCAGGATATGACTACGGCCACAACATCCACGCCGGAGTCTCCACATACAAAATCGAGACCGAGCCTATCAAACCCGGCACCTACACAGACCTCAAAGGCAACGAGGCGACCGCCTGGGGTCTGATAATGGCATCCGAGAAAGCGGGACTTCCCCTCTTCCTCGGCTCCTACCCCATCACTCCCGCCACCGACATCCTCCACGAGCTGGCCAAGCGCAAAGACCTCGGAGTCAAAGCCTGTCAGATGGAGGATGAGATTGCCGGAGTATGCTCCGCCATCGGAGCGTCATTCGCCGGCAACCTCGCCGCCACCTCCACTTCCGGCCCCGGCCTGGCCCTCAAGAGCGAGGCCATCGGCCTGGCCGTGATGGCCGAACTTCCCCTCGTGGTGATTGACGTGCAGCGCGGAGGTCCCTCGACCGGCCTGCCGACCAAGACCGAGCAGACCGACCTCGCCCAGGCCCTCTATGGCCGTAACGGAGAGTCCCCCCTCGCCGTGGTCGCACCTGTCTCCCCCACCGATTGCTTCACGATGGCCTTCGAGGCAAGCCGCATCGCAGTCGAGCATATGACCCCCGTCATCCTGCTGAGCGACGCCTTCATCGGCAACGGTTCATCGGCATGGCGCATTCCCGACCCCGACGAATATCCCGCCATCACCCCGCGTTTCGTTCCGGAGGAACTGCGCTCGACCTGGACCCCCTACTTCCGCGACCAGAAATCACTGAGCCGCTACTGGGCAATCCCCGGCACCCCCGGCCTTATGCACCGTCTCGGCGGTCTTGAGAAGAACGAGAAGACCGGAGCCATCTCTAACGACCCCGCCAACCATGCCCGCATGGTGGAGACCCGCCGCGAGAAGGTGGCCCGCATAGCCGACAACATCCCCTTGCAGGAGGTCAAATGTGACTCTCCCGAGGCCGACACCCTCCTCATCGGATGGGGAGGCACCTACGGCCATCTCTATGACGCAGCCGAGGAACTCAACCGCCAGGGACGCAAAGTGGCGCTCGCTCAGTTCCGCTATATCAACCCGCTCCCACGCAACACCGGAGAAATCTTGCGCCGCTTCAAGAGAATAATCGTCGCCGAGCTGAATACCGGCCAATTCGCCGATTACCTCCAGGCACGTTTCCCCGAACAGACCTTCCTCCGCATCAACAAGGTAGAAGGCCAACCGTTCATGGTCCACGAAATCGTGGAAAAAGTCAAGGAACTCTTACCCAAAGATGAATGACAACTATGGAATGTATCGCAACATATAAGGCGGCCGATTACAAAAACGACCAGCCGGTACGCTGGTGTGCGGGCTGCGGCGACCACGCTGTGCTGAACTCCCTCCACAAGGCCATGGCCGACCTCGGGGTGGCTCCTGAGATGACCGCTGTCATCTCGGGTATCGGATGCTCCTCGCGTCTCCCCTATTATATGAACACCTACGGCTTCCACACCATCCACGGACGTGGAGCCGCCATCGCCACAGGCTTCAAGGTAGCCAATCCCGCGATGACCGTATGGCAGGTGTCGGGCGACGGTGACGGCCTCGCCATCGGCGGCAACCATTTCATCCACGCCGTAAGACGCAACGTGGACATCAATATGCTGCTGCTCAACAACCGCATATACGGCCTGACCAAAGGGCAGTACTCCCCCACCTCAGCGCGTGGATTCGTCTCCAAGTCATCCCCCTACGGGACGACGGAAGACCCCTTCATCCCCGCCGAACTGGTGTTCGGGGCCCGTGGCAACTTCTTTGCCCGCGCCATCGACGTAGACCTCCCCACCTCACGCGAGGTGATGCTCGCCGGAGCGCGTCACAAAGGCACCTCGGTCATCGAGATTCTCCAGAACTGCATGATTTTCAACAACGGAATCCATTCTGACATCGCGGACAAGGAACATCGCGCCGACCGCACAATCCATCTGCGTCACGGAGAGAAGATGCTCTTCGGCAAGGATAACCAGAAGGGAATCGTGGCCGACGGCTTCCTGCTGAAAGCTGTCGAAATCGGCAAGGACGGCTATACCATCGATGACGTGCTTGTTCACGACGCCCACACCCCCTCCAACTTCCTCCACCAGCAACTCGCCATGATGGACGGCACCGACCTCCCCGTGGCTGTCGGTGTGATCCGCGATGTGGAAGCCCCCGTCTACGACCAGGAGGTGAGCGCACAGGTCGAACAGGTGAAAGCAAAGAAAGGCTTCACCTGCCTGCGCGACATGCTCCTCGCCGGTGACACATGGACCGTAGAGTAAACCATTTCGCCCTCCTCTCCGTTAAAATAAAAGAATGAACGGACAACCTCCATACCAGCCTCCAGTGACCCCTCCTCCCTATAATCCCGGGAGGAGGGCCACCGGGCCCGGTGGTGACGGCGGCTGGAGACAACCTGACACCCCCCAAGGGCAGATGCCTGCCGGCCAGTATCCCCCGGGCTACGGCCGACAGGCATGGCCATCCCAAGGGCAACCCTACGCCGCCCCCGGCTACTGCCAGGGATATTGCGGACAGCCATGGCAACCCTATGCCCCCGGGGAGCAACGACCATCCAACGGCATAGGGACAGCCGGATTCGTGCTGGCTATCGTGAGTGTGTTCATAGGGTGGGTTCCCCTCCTTGGCTGGCTCATATGGATTCTGGGCGCGGTCTTTTCATTCATCGGCCTGTTCAGGCAACCACGCGGCCTGGCTATTGCCGGGGTGATAATCTCATTGGTGCTGATACCGATGCTTGTCACCCTGCTTGTCGCTCTTGACGCGTTCACCTCGGCTATGTTTCTGCTATGACACAAGCCGTTGACCTACAACTGACAAGTAACGTTTTTAACATTTAAATATGGGAAAGTTCCTCACTGAATTCAAAGAGTTCGCAATGAAAGGCAACGTTGTCGACATGGCTGTCGGTGTGATCATCGGCGGCGCGTTCGGCAAGATTGTAAGTTCACTGGTCAACGACATCATAATGCCGCTCGTGACCCTCCTTTCCGGAGGTGTCAACTTCACCGACAAGAAAATCATCCTCCGCCATATGACCGACGGCAACGGCGATGTCATCACCCAGCAGGTGGCCGACCAGCTGACCGCAGCCGGAGAAACAGTCAATCCCGAAGTCTACCTGACATGGGGCGTATTCGTCCAGAGCATCGTTGACTTCCTGATTATCGCGTTCTGTATCTTCATGGCCATCCGTTTCATGAACAAGCTCAAGAACGCGACCAAGAAGGCTGAGGAGGAAGCGCCCGCCGCACCTGCCGAGCCGACCAAGGAGGAGGTGCTGCTCACCGAAATCCGCGACCTGCTCAAAGCCCAGGCCGACAGCAAGAAATAACCCCATTCCCCGAGGTTCCGCGATGCGACCGGCTCCGATTTTCCTTATAGGATTCATGGGGGCGGGGAAAACCACCCTCGGACGCGCCCTGGAAGCGAGGCTTCCGGGGTGGCGTTATATCGACCTCGACGAGGAGGTGGAATGCCACGCCGGAATGTCGGTGTCGAAGATATTCGCGGTTCACGGCGAGGGGACGTTCCGCAAGATGGAACGTCAGGCATTAGCGGGTGTCGTCGCATCCGAGACACCCCTGATAATCGGATGCGGGGGTGGCACCCCCTGCTTCTTCGACAACATGGAGTTCATGAATGCCCATGGGGTCACCATACTGCTCCAGGCACGCCACTCCACTCTGCTGCGCCGTCTTGTGGAAGCCCAGGCTCAACGGCCCAAACTCAACGGACTGCCCCCTGATGAAATCAGCGGTTTCATATCCGACACCGTCGCAAAACGCGACAAATGGTATTCCCAGGCCCGTCACCGCTTCCCCTCCGACAGGCTTGAGACAGCCGCCGAGATAGAGGCAAGCTGCCGTCTCTTCATACGCAAATTCATCAAGCCCCATTGACATCCATCCCCTGTAACCTTTCCCCACAAAACACCAATCAACCAATGAACAGCCCCACCCCTCTGGAATCCCCGGTAGACACAGCGGTTTCCCGGCGCAATCTCTCGATCGGATTGCCCCGATGCGTCAGCTCGTCAGAACAACGTTTCCCACTGACTCCCGAGGCAGTGGCTTCGCTCACCAACCGTGGATTCGCCGTGGTGATGGAGAAAGACGCCGCATGCCATATCCATTATCCTGACAATGCCTACCTCCGTGCGGGAGCGAAAATAGCCTCCCGGCGCGAGACCCTTGAGGCCGATATCGTGATTCACCTTGCCCCGCTCCCGCTGGGCGACATCTCCTGCCTGCGGCGCGGGGCATTGCTCCTCAGCCTCGCCAACTTCAACCGTCCCAACGGGGCGGATGTGATCAGGCGGCTCCTCGACCGCAAGGTAATCAACATCGCCATCGACATGATTGCCGACGAGACAGGCCATCTCCCTTTCGCCGACATCCTTTCGGAAATCGATGGCCGTGCCGCCATGGTGCTGGCCTCCTCGATGATGGCCGACCCGGTCAACGGCAAAGGGATTCTGCTTGGAGGTGTGGCCGGTGTGATTCCCTGCGAAGTGGTAATACTTGGCAGCAACCTCGCCGCGTGCGCCGCCGCGAGGTCAGCAATCGGCCAGGGGGCGACTGTCAGGATGTTTGACGACGATGTGTACCGGCTGCGCCGCGCATTGCGTCGGCTTGGAGAAGGGGTAATCGGCTCGTCAGTCCATCCCAACGCCCTTGAGAACGCCATCCACACCGCCGATGTGGTCATCGCCACCTCCCTGCGATGCCGTGTCGTGGTCGATGCCGAGGGGGAGAGGATAATGAAGACGGGGGTATTGGTGTTCGACCTTTCTGACGAACCGGGCAAGGCATTCCCGGCCATGGAGCTTGTCGACCTCGGGGAACAACAGCCACGTTCCCCCCTATCAGGCCGTCACTACTGCCATTTCAACGTAGGGAGCGCGGTGCCGCGCACCTCGGCCATGGCCCTGAGCGACACCTTCATCACAATGCTCGACGACATCGCCGGATGTGGGGCCTGCTCCTCAGCCATCCAGCTCACCGGAGGGCTGCAGAAAGCCACCCTCACGTTCCTCGGCAAAGCCGTCAACCGCCGTGTCGCCGAAATCGCCGGCGTCCGCCACACCGACATCAACCTCCTCCTCTCCCTCAGCTGACCTGACAGCGGGGAAACGAATCAATCACACAACAATGGCTGAAAAACGTAAATTCTATGTCGTATGGGAAGGGAGAGACCCGGGGGTCTATGACAACTGGGATGACTGCCTGGCGCAGGTGGAGGGATTCCCGAGAGCGAAATACAAGTCATTCAAGTCTCAGCAGGAGGCGGTTGAAGCGTTCCGGGGAAACGGGGAGGAGGAGGAAACCTTGCTCACCCGTATCGCCCTCAAGAACCTCGAATCAATAGCAGCCACTTCCATCCCGTCGAACCCGGCTCCCGCTACTCCAGCTCCAATTGGGACAGGGAAATCACGCTTCAATTCATCCCCGGCCGGGAAGCCGACAACCCCGCGTCCCGATTATTCCCGTATTCCGGAAATAAACCTCGCGGCAATCGCCGTGGATGGAGCTTGCGCGGGGAATCCGGGAATGATGGAATACCGGTGTGTCAGGGTTGCCACCGGAGAGGAGGTCTTCCATATCGGCCCATTGGCCGACGGCACAAACAATGTGGCGGAATATCTCGCTTTGGTCCACGCCCTCGCGTTGCTGTTCAAGCAGAATGACTCAACCACCCCGATTTACACAGACTCGGCCACAGCCGTGGCATGGGTACGCAACCGTGGATGCCGCACACAGCTCACCCCCACAGAGCGTAACCGGAAGATATTCGAGATGCTCGCACGCGCCAACCTATGGTTGCGCTCTCATTCGCCGCGCAACCCGATTCTCCGCTGGAACACCCCTATGTGGGGGGAGATTCCCGCCGATTTCGGACGTAAATAACGTGAGCCTTATATAAGAATTCACGTTAAACAGCATATCGGGGAATTACTTGTGACGGGGAAGAGCCAGAGAGGCAAGCAATGATGTCACATAGGGAGTGGGATGCACCTCATTGGCGCGTGTGAGATATTCACGCGCCTTCTCGGCATAGGGACCGCAATAAAGCAGCCGCGGGTTCTCCTCTCCCGCCCCTCCGCCGGGAGCGTTGACACCGACCGCCTCGCGGTTTTCCATATAATAATAATTGCCGAGCGCGAGCAGGGAATCATAATCGGCGGGGGCGACGGCGAGTATAGCTTCATATGCCCTTATACCCTCCTCGAAATCGCCACAAAGCATCGCGCCCTGGGCAAGCGTCATGAGGAAGGCGGTGTTGGAGGGGTCGCCCTGAAGCATCATCCGGCTGTATTCGACCATCTTGGCTCCATCCTTGCGGTAGGTGTAGTAACGTAGCAGGTAGTTATCCATCGGGCGGCGCATCCAGGGGTACGCCTCCTTGACGCGTAACAGGAAATCACCGTAGAGGTTTGACTTACCGAGCTGGAAACTGGTAGATTTCACCCTCGACAAAACCGAGTCGAAGGGGATTTTTGCGTTGAGCGCCTTGACCATCAGCTCCATCTCGGCCACGGTGTCGCCACGGACGGCATTGGCCACGATGGCCTTTCCGTAAGTGGCCGCCACATCCGGACGCGCCTCAAGCATCTGGTAATATGTGGCCGCAGCCTGGGCCCACTCCCCTTGGTTGAAAAAGCGGTCGGCTTTCAGTTCGAGACGGGAATAAGGGGTCTGGGCGCGCATCCCCGTGAAGGGGAACACCACCAGAATCAAAAGCAGTATGTTTCTAATAACAGGGGACATAACGGCAAGACACACTATGAGATGGAATCTATCCTTGAAACGCAATATGGGCTGAAAAGTTGCATATCTCGCCAATAATTTATACCTTAGCCCTCCCAAAACAGGATTAATCCCTGTTGAGGATTCAAGAATTATCCAAGAGCTACACTTACGTCATGATTAACCCACACCGTTATTGCGTCATCATGTGCGGCGGCATCGGCAGCCGTTTCTGGCCTTACAGCCGCGAATCGAAACCAAAACAGTTTCTTGACTTCCTCGGCACCGGAAGGTCGCTCCTCCAGATGAGCTACGACCGCATCCTGCCGATTGTCAAGCCGGAGAATGTGCTGGTCGTAACCAACGCCCAGTACGCCCCCCTGATCCGCGAGCAGCTGCCTGACCTCCCCGAGGAGAACATCCTCCTCGAACCGGCACGACGCAACACCGCCCCATGCATCGCCTGGGCGGCCTACCATATCTCGGCCATCGATCCCGAGGCAAGCATCATCGTAGCCCCCAGCGACCACCTCATCACCAACGAGCCACTCTTCAACGAGGCCATCACCAACGGCTTTGATTTCGTTGAGAAGCACGACGCCCTGCTGACACTCGGCATCAATCCTGTCCGTCCCGAGACCGGCTACGGCTACATACAGGTGGGCCAGAAGGCCGAAGGTGACATCTTCCATGTCAAGACCTTCACCGAGAAACCTAAGCTGGAACTGGCCAAGGTGTTCCTCGAATCAGGGGAATTCTTCTGGAACTCCGGCATATTCCTCTGGAGCGCCCGTACCATCATCCGCGAGCTGAAAGCCAACGCCCCCGATGTGGCCAACTGCTTCGAGAAGGGACTTGAATATTTCGGGACACCCCAGGAGAAGAAATTCATCGACGAGAATTTCCCCGGCTGCATGGGCATATCCATCGACTTCGCCGTAATGGAGAAAGCCAAGAATGTTTATGTCGAGTGTGTCTCCTTCGGCTGGAACGACCTCGGCACATGGAGCGCCCTCTATGACAATTCCCCCAAGAACCGCGACGCGAACGTCACCCAGAACTGCAACGTCCTGGCCTACAACTCCACGGGCAACATCTTCGCCGTCAATGGCGAGAAACTGGTGGTGGTCGACGGTCTGAAAGACTATATCGTCGCCGATGCCGGTGATGTGCTGCTGGTATGCCCCAAGTCTGAGGAACAGCGTATCAAGCAGATGGTCAACGACGCGAAACTCGCCTTTGGCGACAAATATCTCTGACAATCAAACCCGGAGAATTGAAAAGACTCCGCAGACACCGGCCTGTCACGCCCGGGCGCGCATTGCGCCTGGGCCGTGTCATTATATCGGTAGTGATGCTGGCGGCAATCACATTGCTGTTCACCACCCTCAATGTCCGTATCGCCCTGGCACTCGGCTGGGCGGCAAAATTGCAGGTCATGCCGTTGGCCATGACAGGAGCATTGACCTCCTTGGCCGGATGGCTTGTCATCACGCTCATTTTCGGCCGGGTCTACTGCTCCTCGGTCTGTCCGATGGGGACATTGCAGGATATCGTCTCCCGGATACCGCGCATGCGCCGGCAATGGAAGCGACGCCACCCCTATCATTTCTCCGAGGCAAATAACAAACTGCGCTATTTCGTGCTGCTTGCCGTCGCGGTCTGTGCGGTCGGCGGTCTGGCGGTGGTGCCAACTGTCCTTGACCCATATTCCGCCTTCGGGCGCATATGCAGCACCCTCCTGCTTCCCGTGGTCGAGCTTATCGGCGGGAAGGAGGTGGTCTTGAGTTCCGGGATAGCCTTTGCGATTGCCGGGGTCACGCTGGCCGCAGTAGCCGCAGCGGCCTGGCGCAACGGACGCATCGTCTGCAACACGGTCTGCCCCGTGGGAAGCGCGTTGAGCATCCCGGCCAGATGGTCGCTCTATCATTTCGACATCGACACCGACCGGTGTATCAACTGCCGTGCCTGCGAGCATGTCTGCAAGGCGAAATGCATCTCTATGGCCGACCATTTGGTCGACTCGTCGCGCTGTGTGGTCTGCTTCGACTGTGTGGACACCTGCCACGAGGGGGCCATACGCTACACAACACGCCGAAAACGGCTCTCCATCCCCATGATGCAACGCGTAGGCGGAGAGGTAGGGACAGCCACCAACGCCTCCGCCCCCAATCCGACCCTCCCGGCTGTCAAGGAGAAAGCCGCAGGACAACCTGTGAAGATAGACCGGCGCAGGTTTCTCGCCACAGGCTTGCTCGTCGCAGCCGCCCCGGCCCTGTCGGCAATCGCCGATACCGCCGCGAGGTTCGAGGCAGAGGAGTCTGGAGCCCGCAAGCTCCGGCCCACCCATCCGGTGGCACCTCCGGGAAGGCGTTCGATGGCCGACTTCCTCGAACGTTGCACAGGTTGCGGCCTGTGCGTGGCCCAATGTCCGACGCGAGTGCTGCGTCCGTCATCCACACAGTTCGGATGGTTGCATCCGCTCCGTCCGGTGATGGACTACGACCGGGGAATGTGTGAGTTCAACTGCACCCGCTGTACCGACCTCTGCCCCACCGGCGCGCTCACCCCTCTGACCATCGACGAGAAACATATCTTCATCATCGGCCACGCCCGTGTGGAGACCGCCAACTGCATCGGATGCGGACTCTGCGCCGAGAACTGCCCCAAACAGACCATACGCATAAAACGCCGCCCTGCGCCCGCTGCCGGATATACCGGTAGCCGCAGCGAGTATGTCGCCGTGGTCGACACCTCCAACTGCATCGGCTGCGGAGCATGCCAGGAGGTCTGCCCCGCCACCCCCTACAAGGCCATAATCGTAGACGGCATAATATAAACCCCGACCGGAATCGTCCCGGTCTCCACCACATCGACAGCAATGCGACAATATCTTGACCTGCTAAGACATATACGCGACAACGGCACTGACAAGTCAGACCGTACCGGGACCGGCACGCGCAGCGTGTTCGGCTACCAGATGCGCTTCAACCTCGAAGAGGGATTCCCCCTGCTGACCACCAAGAAGCTCCATCTCAAGTCTATCATCTACGAGCTGCTATGGTTCCTGAAAGGGGACACCAACGCCCGTTACCTCCAGGAACACGGTGTGAAAATCTGGAACGAATGGGCTGACCCCGACGGGAATCTCGGCCACATTTACGGCTACCAGTGGCGTTCCTGGCCCGGATATGACGGAGAGCTCATCGACCAGATAGCCGAGGCGGTGGAGACCATCAAGCACAATCCTGACTCGCGCCGTATCATAGTCAGCGCATGGAATGTCGCCGACCTCAAGCGGATGAACCTTCCTCCATGCCACGCTTTCTTCCAGTTCTACGTCGCCGACGGACGGCTCTCGCTGCAGCTCTATCAGCGCAGCGCCGACACCTTCCTCGGAGTGCCTTTCAATATCGCCTCCTATGCCCTGCTGACCATGATGATGGCCCAGGTCTGCGGTCTGCGTCCCGGCGACTTCATCCACACCCTGGGTGACGCGCATATCTACAACAACCATTTCGAGCAGGTGGAGGAGCAGCTGTCGCGCACACCCCGTCCCCTACCCGTGATGAAAATCAATCCCGACGTGAAATCGATTTTCGATTTCAAATATGAAGACTTCACCCTCGAAGGATACGACCCGCTGCCCCATATCAAGGCCGCAGTAAGCGTCTGACCTCAACCCAGCCGACATATGACAACAACGATAATAGCCGCCGTGGCCTCAGACCGGGCCATCGGGAAAGGTGGAGACCTCGCGTTCCATATTTCCGCCGACCTGCGCCGCTTCAAGGCTCTCACCACCGGCCACACAGTAATCATGGGGCGCAAGACCTTCGAGTCGCTTCCCAAAGGGGCATTGCCCAACCGCCGCAATATCGTCGTGACCCGCGACCCCTCCCGCACCTTTCCGGGCGCAGAGTGCGCCCCCTCCATCATGGACGCGATAAGGATGGCGCAAGAGAGCGGGGAAACCGAGTCTTTCATCATCGGCGGCGCGCAGATTTACGCACAGTCGCTCCCCTTGGCTGACCGCCTGGAAATCACAGCCATCGATGCCGAGGCCCCTGATGCCGATGTCTTCTTCCCGGAAATCACCTCAGAGGAATGGAAGCTCACCGAAGAGTCCCACGCAGAGACCGACGAAAAAACCGGAGTGACCTACCGCTTCCGCCGCTACCTCTCCACCCGCAGCTGACAAAACAGCCCCATACAAACCGGTGTCACGCGATTACAAAAAGGCCGGTGTGTCAAAACTCATTTTGTTGACACACCGGCTTATGCGTAAACCTGTCAGAAGAGGTTTATTTGCGGGTGAAGGGAATCATGTCGCCATCCTCGTCAGTGGCATAGAGGGTGTTGCCCTTTATCCTGACAGAGATGGTGGCATCCACATTATCACCCTCGGAATCATATCCTGTCATATATATAACAGCACCTTCACTGAGATCGCCGGAAACGGTGTATGTACCGTTGACATAGTAATTGTAGGTATATCCGTCGTCATCCATCTCGGTGGTGGTCATGTTGAAGTTCCCGTTTTGGGAGAATGTCATTTCTCCATACATGTACTCGCCGTCATCGGGATCGGTCCACTCATAGAACCAGGTGCCGACCAACGCGCTGTTGTCGTCGTCATCATCACCGCATGACACAAGAGCGAACGAAAGTGATGCGAAAATCGCAGCAAACAAAAGTTTGAGATACTTTTTCATTGTGGTTTGTTGATTTGTTAAAATTGGTTTAGGTTGATGGGGCAAAGTTACTCTTTTTTCTTAGAGTTACAGCATGTTTAACCTATAAAAACGCCGGTGCGTTTGGTTTTACGGAAATAAAGCGTTAACTTTGCACGTCAATATACGCCTCAGGCAGCTCCTGAGGCAGATTGACAGACATCCCCATATTGCCCTGGTAGTTCAACGGATAGAATAGATGTTTCCTAAACATTTGATAGCAGTTCGATTCTGCTCCGGGGTACAAATTTCACCAGATGATTGGAACTGAAGCCGTCTACAATAATGCGAGTGTTGCTCATCGGGGCGATTGCCCTGCTGATGGCGGCCTGCGCCTCTATCGGACGGCCTGAGGGAGGACCGAAAGACGAGACCCCTCCTGCCTTTGTCCGCGCCAATCCGGCTCCCGGGGCACTGAATGTCGAGCGAAACAAAATCGACATGTGGTTTGACGAGAACCTGAAACTCGACGACCCCGCCAACAAGGTTGTAATCTCACCCGTACAGAAAGAAAATGCCCGCGTCAGCGCCAACGGACGCCACCTCACCGTGGAGTTCCGCGACTCGCTGGTCGACTCCACCACCTATGTCATCGACTTCGCCGACGCCATCCGCGACCTCAACGAGGGGAACATCCTCGACGGGTTCGCCTATGACTTCTCGACCGGCGACCATCTCGACACCCTGGCCATATCAGGCATGCTCTTCGAGGCCCGCAACCTGGAGCCTGCACAGGGGATGGTTGTCGGGGTTTATTCCAACCTCGCCGACTCGGCGGTGAAGACCCTCCCCCTCGAACGTGTCGCCAAGACCAACCAATACGGCCAGTTCACCATCCGCGGCTTGCGTCCCGGCTCCTACAACATCTTCGCCATTGACGACAAGAACCGCGACTGGCACTGGGACCGCTCCGAAAATGTGGCCTTCTTCCCCCTGACCATCAGCCCGTCGGTAGAGCCGGTCGAAGTGGCCGACACCCTGCGTTCCTCTGAGGGAACCGACTCGGTAGTGACCCGCCAAGGATGGCATTACCTCCCCGACGACATACTCCTCACCTGGTTCAACGAGAACTACCGCAGCCAATACCTGCGCGACAACAAACGTCCCGCCCAGCGTTATCTCGAACTTAAATTCGGCGCACCGCTCGACTCGATGCCGGAGTTCACGATTGTCAACGGGAAATTCTCCGGACGGCGGCTTGATGAGCTGTCGGTGCTCGAGACCCGCGCCGAGCGTGACTCACTGGTCTACTGGCTGACCGACACCGCACTGGTCAACCAGGACTCCATATTGCTGTCGGCCCGCTACCAGAAGACCGACACGCTCGACCGGCTTGTCTGGCAGACCGACACCCTGAAGATGTTCTGGCGTCGCCCGAAGCTTGACGAGAAAGCCGCCCAGAAAGCATGGGAGAAGAAGCTGAAGGCCATCGAGGATGCCCGCGAGAAGGGTGACTCCGTGGCCCTGGCCGCCGCCCTCGCCGACACCATCACCCAGCCGACATTCCTCACCCTCACCGCCTCGACTCCGACAACCCAGGAGCTGAACCTACCTGTCCGATTCGAAGCCCCGGAGCCATTGCGCCCGGTCGCGCCCGACGCGTGGAGGCTTGAAGTGATGCGCGACTCGGTATGGACCCCCGTGATCGATGTCTCCCTGCTCCCCGACTCCGCTACCGCCCGTGCCCTGATTCTCACCGCCAAATGGGAGGAGGGGATGAAATACCGCTTCACGGCCGACTCGGCACGTGTCGAGAACATCTACGGGGAGTTCAACAAGCCGTTCACCCACGAGTTCACCACAAAGAAACTCGAGGACTACGGCAACATATACCTCAACCTGACCGACCTCGGCGCCCTCAACCTCCCCGACAGCGTGAATGTGATTGTCGAACTGCTGTCAAAATCAGACGAGGTAAAGGCCACCGCCACCGTCAAAAACGCGACAGCTGCTTTCAGCTATGTCGCGCCGGAGACCTATTATGCCCGAGCATTTATCGACGTGAACGGCGACGGGGTGTGGACAACAGGCGACCTCACCGCCAAACGTCTGGCGGAGGATGTCTTCTACTATCCCAAGAAGCTGCTCCTGCGCAAGAACTGGGACCTCGAACAGGACTGGTCGCTGCTTGAGACTCCCGTTGACAAGCAGAAGCCCGACGCCATAAAGAAGAACAAGCCAAAGACCAAGGAGACTGAACAGCGCCAGCCCGGAGAGGATGACGAATATGAGGATGGCTACGACCCCGACCAGGGGGCATGGGGCAACGGCTCGCAATACAACAACTCCGGCTTCAACCGGCAGGGTGGCGGACGTGTGCAGACCGGCGGCTTCGGCTCGGGAGGACGCGCCACCCACCGCGATTTCTGATCCGGCTCTCAGTCCGACCCTCCATACTCTCCCCATTAATCCCAACATCAAACCTATCCCCGAGATGCTCGACAAAGACATGATAAAAGAGCCACGCATGTGGCAGCTGGTGATGGAGGCCTCCCCCCACACCCTGTCTGTCATGGCATTCTCACCCATCGAGCATCACACCCTCATCTCGGAGGAGATACCCCTCGCCAACACCGCCACCTCCCCCCTCAAGGGATTTCAGGAGGCGGTCTATGACAATCCACTGCTGCTTGCCGATTTCCGCCAGACCACCATCCTCCTCCCCACTCCACGGGCCATGCTCGTCCCTGACATACTGACCGACACATCCCGGCGAGAGCAGGCTTTCCGCGAGGCATTCCCACCCTCCGGGGCTGACGGGCCGGAGGAGATTCTCGCCGAGGAGCTTCCCGCTCTCGGGGCAACAATGCTGACAGCCATCAACCGTGAGTTCCTGGGGTTTCTGCGCCGCACCTTCAACAACCCGCGCATAAGCCACACCCTCACCCCCCTGGCCCTATACTTCAAGGCCAAACACCCCACCCGTCCCCACGGTAAAATGATTGCCAACCTCCGTCAGGGGCGATGTGACATCGTGATACTCGGCGGCAAAGCCCCGATGGTAATGAACAGCTATCCTGTCCGCGACCCGATGGACTCGGTCTACTACATAATGGCCTGCCGCGAGGCGTTCGGGCTGTCAGCCACCGATGAGCTAATCCTCGCCGGGGACAACGCGTCCCGGGGAGCCGTCACCCCGGTCTTGCGGCGGTTCATCCGCTACGTTATGCCGGCCATCTTCCCCTCCACCATGTTCCGTGCGGGCCGTGCAGCCCTCCGCACCCCCTTCGAGATGATAGTGGCCCCGCTGGCCTTACCTTCTTCGTGAGATATATCTCTCCTCTTACGCGGACGCGCCACGGCGCGTCCCTACCCCCCAATCCCTTTCATTACTCCATCAGTGACCCATGCGCATCATAAGAGGTAAATACGGCAGACGCCGTTTCGACGTCCCCACCAACATCACCGCCCGTCCCACCACCGACTTCGCCCGCGAGAACATCTTCAATGTCATCGAGAACCTTGTCGACTTCGAAGAGGACACCCCCGACGCGCTCGACCTCTTCTCCGGCACCGGAGCCGTCTCCTTCGAATTCCTGTCACGCGGTTGCCGCTCCGTGACCTCGGTCGAGAAAGCCGCCACCCAGTCAAACTTCATCCGGAAAGTGGTCTCGCAGCTCGGGGCTGACAACCACACCCTCCTGCGTGGCGACGCACTGAGATATATCCAGGCCGCTCCCCGCTCATTCGACATCGTTTTCGCCGATCCCCCATACGACCTTCCCGGCTTCGCTGAAATCCCGGAGAAAATCCTCGGTTCGAAACTCCTCCATCCCGGCTCTCTCTTCATCATCGAGCATTCCGGCAAGCATGACTTCTCCCACCTCCCCCACTTCCTCGAGCATCGCGCCTACGGTTCGGTCAACTTCTCCATCTTCCGCATCCCCTCGGAATAACGCCGCCCCCCGCCAGTCCTCCAAGCTCCCTACCAGTCAATAAACCTGTCATGCGCTCCTTGCCGTTATCACTCCTGCTTCTCCTCGCCGTCAGCCTTCTTTGCGGTTCCTGCCGCAAGGAAACCTCCAATATGCCCCTGCTCCTGCAGGCCGACTCCCTGATGGACACCCACCCCGATTCCGCCCTCTCCCTCCTCCAGACCATCGACACGGCGACCATCCCCACCCCCGCCGACCGCGCCCTCTACCTCCTCCTGCTGACCCAAGCTGAGTACAAGATTGGCATTGACGAAACTGATTCAAAAAACATCAAAATTGCTGTGGACTATTACAAGGGCAACACAAACGATAGACACAGAACACTCCAGTCTCTCTTTCTACTCGGACGCATACATCTGAATGCCAATCAGAAAGAGGATGCCATACCCGTCCTTTTTGAAGCAGAACATATGGCATTAGAAATAAATGACCAGTTTTATCTTGGACTTATATATCGCGACCTGTCAATAATCTATGGCGACATACTTTCTTTTTCAGAGGCATCATTATACGCCCAAAAATCCATAAGCGCGTTTGAAATCGCCGGCAATAACGAATTCGCGAATTATGAGCGATGCAATTATGCCAAATGCCTGATAGGCTTACGATTATATTCCGACGCCATAACACTTCTCGATAGTGTCGCCCACAATGCAACGCTATCACAAGACACTATAACCTTCCTCGAAGCTCAAAAGACTATCCCGACAGCTTATATGGGACTTGGCTATTATAGCCAAGCCTTGAAGGCTTATCAGAGACGCTATCCAGACCTCTCCTCCATCCCAACAGAGGATTTGGAACGGCTGATTATCTGCTATGCAAACACTGGTCACGCTTCCATCGCAGATTCTTTGCAAACAGTTGCGACAAATAGAAATGCTAACAAATTCGCGGCAACACATACAGTGTATGCTGACAATGGCGACTTCAAAGGAGCATATATCTCACTACAACAACTTCTAAATCACTATGATTCCACCTATCGGGCTATTTCAGACCAAAAAGTAACACAGACTGTTAATTTGTATAAAGACCATCAGATATATATAGAGCAGATTAAACGGCTTAATCATATTAAGCTTGCCATTTTGGGAGTGATTTGCGTCATTTTAGCGTTTCTATCCATACTCATATATTACAGATATCGACAGACAAAACTACGCCAACACCAATATGCCCTTATTTTCAGACTTAAGATATTGAACTCCGAGTTAACCCAACGACTAAAAGTTCAAGAAAACGGAAGCGAAAGACTTAAACACATAATCAAGAGCCGTTCGGAGGTCCTCGACAAATTATGTTCAGATTATTACCAGCTACCAGAAGACAAACGCAATGTCAAATATACCACACTCCTGGAACAAACCATAAACAGCTTAAAAAGCACTTCTAATTTCACTGATAAAATTCTAACGGAGATTGACAGCATATCAGACGGGCTAATATCCAATCTTAAGAATCTCTCCACCTCTATTTCCGAAGTAGATTTGCAACTCCTTGCCTACATATATGTAGGGTTCTCCACACGCTCCATAAGTCTACTCATTGAAGAAAAAATTGAGGTAATTTATAACCGAAAGTCCCGTTTAAAAACAAAGATTTCCAACCTTGATTACCCCCGAAAAAACGAACTATTGGCACTTTTAAATTAATTTCACAACGTCGGATAGCTATTTTTCCCATAAAGATAGATTTCAAGTCGCCACACCGTAAATACATATTAAATATCAGCAAGTTACAATTCCCGTTGATAGAATTTTAATGCTCATGATAGCCGTTTTTCCCATTACTCTAATATAACTTTGCATTCGACAAAATTGTATTAATAATGGAACAACTAAAAAGCTTCTTACTATCACTTTGCCTTATTTACCCTCTCACAGGTTTTGGCAAAGACAATCCTCCACCACCTCCCCCAATTGTATTGCACACCAAACAAACAGCAGGGAAAAGGGCACCATCTCAATCGCAGTATTGCTATCTTTATTTATCAGAACGTGAGGTGTGCCTGTCAACCTCAATGCCATACATCTGCGCAACAATTGAAGTAGCTGACATCGACGGAGAAATTTATTCATCCATAGCGGTGACTCCTGAAGAATCATGTGGATATATCGACATCCAGCCATCGTCCACCATTACCGTCACATTTGACAACGGAGTCATTCTGTATGGGTCTAATTAGCTAGCAATCCCGCACGGATAACGATAACTAAATAAACCATAAAAAATATACGTTATAGCATCCTTACGAAAACTTCACCATATGAAACAATTCTATGTCTACCTATTGTGGCTTGTTGTCCTAACAGCCTGCGAAAACACATCTTTGACCGAACCAAATTCGGTTCCCTCACCTATATCAAAACACCCCACTCAAGATGGTATGCAACGTGTTATCGTGAACTCACCAGACCAAATCGCAGACCTCATAAACCAGCTTGGGGACCCTAGTTCACATCAATCCCGTTCAGTAGAATCGTCCAATGTCGAGTTTTCAAACAATGAAGACCAATTCGTTTCGTTGCTGGAGGCAGACCGTAGACGTGTGTTAGACTCATTGACTCCCGAACAATTAGCAGAAGTCGAAAAGTTAGAACTCGAATACGAACCCTCGGATTCGGTCATTGCCGATGTTCAGTTCGCAATGCTTCTGAACGCCAACAGAGAAATACAAGTCGGCAATACGATCTACAAGTATTACCCCAACGGGGTGGCACAAGTGACAGAATCCCACCAGTCTGAATTACAAAACATTGACAACAAAACAGCGACCTTAATTGTCACACCAGAAAATGAAGGGCAAACCATAAACATTGATAACCACGCCACCTTCACTTTTATAAATTATGCCCTACATAAAGATATATGTGACGATGAACAAACTTATGGCAACGGAGGTGCCATATCCGGAGGGGCAGATTCAAACGCTGATTGGAATCCTGGGGATAATCCTTTGATTCTCCGAGATGGACGCGTAGTTCCCGAAAGCTGCGTACGCGTCATTGACTATAACACAATGAATGATGGTGGATGGTTTCATCAATTTTGGACCGGCATATTCGGAAAGAATGTAGTGGCCATCAACCATTTTTCAGGCCACAAAAAACTGACCATGCATTTCTATGACCAAAATTATTTGATTTACTCTAAGATTGGCACCTCCTTGAAAATGCAGGAAAAAAAATTCGGTATATGGTGGAATGTTTCTGCAGACGAACTTATACAAGGATGGGAAACCGTGACTTTAGAATATGAACTTCCCAAGCCCATCCCCCCTTCAACATTTACTCACCCAGACATAGCAAATCCAACAATTACCACCTGGAGTCCTTTCCCGTTTAGAAATGAGCGCACGCTTCTTTTTCATATTCCCATCATAGATTACGATTTAACCACCAGAGATTTGAATCGCGCTTTCAAGACTGCCGCTACGAAAGCTTTCAATGCAGCCTCTGCATGGTCAAAACTCTCGGTAAAAAGCTCTGATGAAATCGGATTGATGTGCGAAAAAGACCGTTATGCCTACATAATACATGGTCCCTATGAGAAAAATGCATATAAGCGAGGGAGTATCGAATCAAAATTTTATGCAAAATGGTTCCCGGGAGAATATCAACTACACTTTTCTTTTGGTTCTTCCGTTAAATTAAAAAAGGTCACATTTGACCCCAATGACCACGTTAAGTTGTACAGAGGCTCTGTCTATGGAGCTATATTATACAAGGGGCAGTGGAAAGCTGCCCGGATAATCAAAAATTATTAGTAGCAATCTTATGAAACGAATCACATTGCTTGCTTTTGCCGTCCTATGCCTGCTCTGTCTTAAAGCACACGGAAAGAGGGTGCAGGATGTCGAAGGAGGCTTCTATGCAGGTCCGACAATCCCCTTGGGCGGTTACCATGGTGGCAACAATAAAGCATTCGTCACGATGGGATTATCCCTCAGCTACAATTTGCCGACCATACCAATCGATTGTGGGGTATTTCTACAGCTCGATTGCGTCCGCCACGGCTTCACCCATTCCGGAAGCTGGTATGAGGATGGCATCAAGACCGGCAGTTACAGCTACGAAGGCAACCAGAACAATCGCACACTTACCATTGGCGTAGTCGGCAATTACAATTTCCGACGCAGCAGCAAGGTCAATCCGTTCGTCGGGCTCGGCCTTGGTGTCGGTTTCAACGATGCTGTGGGTGATGTCACATTCCCTTCAAAGGGCACGTCACTTGTGGTGATGCCGCGTATCGGAGTGGAGTTCTGGCAGCTGTTCCGCCTGACGGCGTTTGCCACTGTCTGCCGTACCGGCTACAATTGCGCCGGGCTGACATTAGGCTTCTCTTTCGGTGGACGTCCGAAATAAATCTCATCTTATTATCGCGGACAAATCTTATAATCGCGAATAATAATTGCAGGGGAGCTATACCCCGTGACGATTCCGAAGGAATCTTTTCTGATATCCGATATCAATGGGTAATACCAAGGAAGATTCCTCCGGAATCCCATCTTTGACGAAACGCAACCGTGGGTTACCGCTCGGGGGCGCCCTCAAGGGGCTTTCCGCTCGCGCCAACCCACGGCTATTCAGATATAGGATTCCTTCGGAATCGTACCGGGAAACACGGTGATAATTATTTAAATCACAACCCGGCAGTCTGAACTTCGGCTTGACAATTCAGGGGGGCTGAACTTTGGGGGCACCATAGGCGTTATACATCAACCGATCCGATAACAACGACCTATCATTCCAATTGAAGACATGACTCTCAAGACTTATCTCTCCCTGGCCGCGGCGCTGCTGATGGTGGCCGCATGTTCCGACAACAAGAAATGCACCCGACACGGAGACGCGTCGGAAACGAGCTGTGACCGCGCCGACCGCGATGTCACATACACCGGCATCCTCCCCGCCGCCGACGCGCCGGGTGTGGAATACACCCTGACTCTGGATTATGACGACGACGGCAACGGAGGCGACTACAAGCTTACCGAGCGGTTCATCGACCGCGCCGATGGCACATTCAAATCGAAGGGGGAATTTTCCGTACACAAGTCCACACCGACTGACAGCTCGATGTCATACATCAAGCTTGTCCCTGACCATACCGACCGCGCCGCCGACCAAGCGACATCCTCGGCCGAAGTGAGGTATTTTCTCATCGACAGCGACTCCACGCTGACCATGACCGGCCCCGACCTGGAGGCCGCATCATCAAGCCTGAACTACACGCTCACACGCCAGTGACGCCGCCACGGCGCGGACTGTCAGCCCTCACCGGCCCGATTAAGGAAATTTTTCTTGAATTGGCCGCAAAAAAGAGCCATGTTTTATCTCCGTTTATAAAAAAATTACTAACTTTGCACAGCCCAAAAAGCATCGCGTTCCCAACACTGATTGATGCCCGAGGGCAGTCAATTGATTTTCGAAAGAATAACAATACTTTACCAAATAGTTCTTTAACAATCAACCCACTATGACTAAAATAGGTATTAACGGCTTCGGCCGTATCGGCCGTTTTGTCTTCCGCGCCTCCACTAAGCGCGACGACATCGAAGTTGTTGCCATCAACGACCTTCTCCCCGTTGACTACATGGCTTACATGCTCAAGTATGACACAATGCACGGCCAGTTCGACGGAACCGTTGACTACGACCTCGAAAAGAGCCTCCTGATCGTAAACGGCAAGGAAATCCGCGTTACAGCATGCCGCGACCCCAAAGAAATCGGCTGGGGCGCAGTAGGCGCAGAATATGTCGTTGAGTCCACCGGTCTCTTCCTGACCAAGGAAAAGGCTCAGGCCCACATCGAAGCCGGCGCTAAATACGTCGTTATGTCCGCTCCCTCCAAGGACGACACCCCCATGTTCGTATGCGGTGTTAACGAAAACACCTACGCTGGACAGCAGTTCGTTTCCAACGCTTCCTGCACCACCAACTGTCTCGCTCCTATCGCCAAGGTCCTCAACGACAAATTCGGCATCGAGACCGGTCTTATGACCACCGTTCACTCCACAACAGCTACCCAGAAGACCGTTGACGGTCCTTCGATGAAAGACTGGCGTGGTGGCCGTGCCGCTTCCGGCAACATCATCCCCTCTTCCACTGGTGCCGCCAAGGCTGTGGGCAAGGTTATCCCCGAGCTCAACGGCAAGCTGACCGGTATCTCCATGCGTGTCCCCACCCTTGACGTTTCCGTTGTCGACCTGACCGTGAACCTCAAGAAGGGCGCTACCAAGGAGGAAATCTGCGCTGCCATGAAGGAAGCTGCAGAAGGCGAACTCAAGGGCGTACTGGGTTACACCGAAGACGCAGTCGTTTCCAGCGACTTCCTCGGCGACCCCCGCACCTCTATCTTCGACGCCAACGCCGGTGTTTACCTGACCCCCAACTTCGTCAAGGTAGTAAGCTGGTATGACAATGAGATCGGTTACTCCAACAAGGTTCTCGACCTCATCGCCCATATGAAGAAGGTAAACGGCTAATCCGCAACCGTCTGAAAATATCGGGAGCCGGGCCGGACATCTGACCCGACTTCCCAAAAAATATCGCTTCGCGACACAGGCCTCAACCGGCCTTGAATCGCGAAGCGATTATTTTATATCAATGAGGATTATTCCGGGATGGCCTCGTAAGCACGGAGAGCCTGCTCGAAGCGGTCGGCCACATCGGCCATACGGTAAAGGCCGTCGGCATTCCTGGTCAGCCCCTTAAGCGAAAGGGGATAGACCATCGGGGGATTGTCAAGGCCAAGCAGCTGCATGTCGCGTAGCTGATCGATTGTCTGGTAGACGATGTTGATGTCGGCATACTCCTCACCGTCAGGGCCGACGAATTTCTCGACCACGATTTTCGAGCCGATGGGGGTTTTCTTCTCGATGGCATCGGGCAGTTCGTATTCCTCGACCCCGAGGGCGGTTGCCACACTCGACAGGTTACTGTCGTGGCCGACAAGGAATGTGAACTTGCGGTCGGGTGAACGCAGCTCGTCATACATATACTGTATCAGTGGACGGGCGACATTGACGGCGACAATCGGGGCGGTGAAAAGCACATCCTGATAGGTGTCTTTCACATGGGCAAGCTGGGCCCACTGTTCGCGGGTGAGGTTGTGGCCGAAGGCGGCTTTAACCGAATCCGGCTCCTCATAATACTGGAGGATGAAGGCGTCGCTGGCCGCGTTGAGGTCTTTCAGCGCTGAACCGGGCTTCATCGCCGGCTCGGCCCATTTCTCCAGCACGATTTCGGTATTGTAATTTTTGGTGGCGTCGAGTTTGTGGTCTTTTTCCCGGGCCATCGGGGACTCGTCCATGTCAAGCACCTCCATCATAAGGGCGTAGTCGGGAGCAATCGCCTCATTGATGCCCACGATTCCTTTCTCACCTCCCATGGCGTTTATCTGGCGCATGGCCTCCTCGACAAAGGCGGGACTTACCTTGGTGAGCTGGGGATTGAAGAGGGGATCCATCTTGCTTGGAGTGTAACGGTGATTGACCGTCACACCGCCGACCGGCATGAAGCCTGAGGTGAAATACTGCGCCGTGGCGATGCAGCGTTGCATAGAGTTGGCTATAACATTCAGGTCATCTGCGGTCGGAACATAGTTCTCGGGGAACAGGCCGGCATCGACAGCCCATTTGCGGAAGTACTGCCCCATCATCGTCTCCAGGGCTCCGCCACGCGAGGTCAGCTCGCTCTTTCCAGCGCTCCACCTCGTCCACTCATGAGGGGTCATACGACCGAGATCGCTCTTGCTGTCTGAAAGAGGGGAACGGATATTGTGGCGGCTGAGCACCACGGCCTCCTTCAGCTGGTATTTGTCTTTGAACTCCTGGCTTCTTTGGGCCTGGGCTCCGGCGACAGCGGGCATCAACAGCGCGGCTGCCAGAATGAGATGTAAATAGCCTTTCATATGGCGGCAATAGATTTTTAGGTGAATGGTTTTATAGAACTTTAACACCTGTTGCCGCCAAATGTTTACCTCGCCCCCTCGGGGAATGCCGACTTTAGGAGATGGCCCGTCATTCAGAACGAAGAGGGGGAACGACGATAGGGATATGAGGAGTCGAAGATGGAGTTCAGGATATGGGCCAGCCGGAGACCCCCGGAGAGGAATGACTCCTCAATCATCGGGGTCCATAATGCCACTTCGTTGTAGCTGATTTTAGCCCCTTCAGGTGTGGCGTCGTAGACTTTGGCCGCATCCTCGACCTTGCGTTGAGCCCAGTCGTCGACATTCCCGGAAAGCAGGACTACCTCCTGGGTCGCGGGAAGACGGTCAATCTGGTCGGCCCATTCGGTGTAGCTCCACTTGTGGGCCGACTCCACAAGGTTGGTGTCCCAAACGGTGTGGAGATTGGTGTCACGTCCGAAATATTTGATTTTCACGGTGTTGCCGCCATAGTCAGTGGCGTGGCCGAGATGCATGGGCTGATGGAGGTCACCCAGGAAGTGGGTCAGCATCTTCAGGGCAAGCGAGCGGTTGGCTGGGGTCTGGGTGGTGTCGGAAAGCACCTTTATGGAGTAACGGATTCCTTTCACGATGTCACCCGACGGGTGTTCGGGCTGCGAGAAGTAATCTTTGTCTGCGTCGACGTTGCGGTAATGCCAGGTCTTGGTGTAGGCATACTCGGGGGTATGGCTGGCGTTGTCGAGCCAGTTGGCCCAATAGACCAGGCTGCGTCCTTCAAGGATGGAGTCGACAGCGGCTTTGGCCGCAGGGGTGAGATGGCGCTCGGCGATGCAGGCGGTCACATCGTGGCCTTTCTGTCCCCAGGCGAAGGCGTTGGCAACCACTGTGACAAGCATGGCAACAGAAAGCAAGGAGCGTAATGGTTTCTTCATCGGTTTATTGGTCGAGGATAAGACAATCGGCGTGATAGCCTATAATCATACTGCAAAGATAGTGATTTAGACAAGATTAACAAGCACACGGCTGTTTTTTTCGTGGAAATTGAGTAACTTTGCGCTTCAATACACCCGCCCAAGCGGGACATATCTTCATTTGATAACTTCTCAACACAATGCCATGTCACTTGACAGCATCATATCACAAGGCGTTTCCCGCGCAGTAAAGGAACTTTACGGGGTGGACACCCCGGCTGAACAGATTGTGCCCCAGGCGACCCGAAAGGAGTTTGAGGGGAACCTCACCATAGTGGTATTCCCGTGGGTGAAAGCGGCCCGCAAGGCTCCCGACGCGGTGGCCACCGAAATCGGCAACTGGCTCGTGGACAACGAACCGGCGGTTGACCGTTTCAACGCCGTCAAGGGCTTCCTTAATATCGTCATCGAGCCGACTTACTGGAACTCGGTGCTGGAGCATATCGCTTCGGACGACAATTTCGGTTTCAAGGAGGCGACGGCCGACAGCCCGCTGGTGATGGTGGAATATTCCTCCCCCAACACCAACAAGCCCCTCCACCTGGGCCATGTCCGCAACAACCTGCTGGGCTATTCCCTTGCCCGCATCCTCCAGGCATGCGGCAACAAGGTCGTGAAGACCAACATCGTCAACGACCGAGGCATCCACATCTGCAAGTCGATGCTCGCATGGCAGAAATGGGGCGACGGGGCGACTCCCGAATCGACCGGCAAGAAGGGAGACCACCTCATCGGCGACTTCTATGTCTTGTTTGACAAGCATTTCCGCGAGGAGGTCAAGACCCTGATGGAAAAAGGTATGACCGAGGATGAGGCCAAGGCTGAGTCAAAGCTTATGGCGGAGGCCCGCGAGATGCTCCGCAAGTGGGAACAGAAGGATCCGGAAATCCGTTCCCTCTGGGAGATGATGAACAAATGGGTATATGACGGTTTCGACATCACATACAAGCGTATGGGGGTCGACTTCGACAAGATATATTACGAGTCTGACACTTACCTCGAAGGTAAGGAGAAGGTGCTTGAGGGCCTTGAAAAGGGTATCATGTACCGCAAGGAGGATGGCTCGGTATGGGCCGACCTCACCGATGCCGGGCTCGACAACAAGCTTCTTCTCCGCAGCGACGGCACTTCGGTCTATATGACCCAGGATATCGGCACTGCCAAGCTCCGTTTCCGCGACTTCCCCATCGACAAGATGATATATGTGGTCGGAAATGAGCAGAACTACCATTTCCAGGTGCTTTCGCTCCTGCTCGACCGTCTCGGATTCAAATGGGGCAAAGACCTCGTACATTTCTCGTACGGAATGGTCGAACTCCCCCAGGGAAAGATGAAGAGCCGCGAAGGGACAGTCGTTGATGCCGACGACCTGATGGAAGAGATGGTGGCGAATGCCCGTGAAGTTTCCGCCCAGCTCGGGAAGACCGACGGCCTTACCCCCGCCGAAATCGACGAGATTTCCGAGACCGTAGGCCTTGGTGCCCTCAAATATTTCCTGCTGAAGGTAGACCCGCGCAAGAATATGATGTTCAACCCCGCCGAGTCTATCGATTTCAACGGAAATACCGGTCCCTTCATCCAGTACACCTACGCCCGCATCCGGTCTGTGCTTCGCAAAGCGGCCGAACTGGGTTATGAAATCGGCGATTACGCCGCCGTGACCCCCAACGACAAGGAGATAGCCCTCATCCAGACCCTCTCTGACTTCCCCCCGACAGTGGAGGAGGCCGGCCGCAGCTACTCTCCGGCTCTTATCGCCAACTACGCATACGAGCTGGTCAAGCAATACAACCAGTTCTACCATGACTACTCCATCCTCAAAGAGGAAAATCCCGCCGTGCGCTCGTTGCGTCTCGCCCTCTGCAAGTCTGTCGCACGCACTGTGAAACAGGCGATGGGCCTGTTGGGAATCAACGTCCCCGAGAGAATGTGATTTGTTGAACTCCACTCCTTCTCCCCTCTCCCCCGGCTTACTATTGATTGAAAAGCCGGGAAAACATACCTAAACTTATAAATCAAAACGAAAGATGAATTACTTCAATAACAATCCGGCCCAAGGTTACTGGCAGAACGGCCAGTCTCCCCAGTCTCTTGACGCCAAGGTATCAGCAGTAATGAAGCAGGTATACGTCAAGATGTTCCTTGCACTGCTTGTATCGGCTGCGGCAGCACTCTTCGCATACTTCTACGCCCCGAACATCACCGTGGCTCTCGCCACCAACCGATGGATTTACTGGGGGCTTGCAATTGTCGAAATCGGCCTTGTGCTGTGGATTTCAGCACGTCTGGGCAAAATGAGCCCGGGAATGTCGACAGGTCTGTTCTTCCTTTTCGCCCTGGTCAACGGACTGACATTGTCGATAATCTTCCTCGCCTTCTCATTCGCCTCCATCTTCAAGACCTTCCTTATTACAGCGGCAGTCTTCGGAGCGATGAGTGTCTACGGCTACTTCACCAACCGCGACCTGACCAAAATCGGCTCATTCCTCTATATGGCCCTCTTCGGCCTCATCATATGCTGCCTGGTCAACATCTTCTGGGCCAACAGCACATTCGAATGGATCATCTCCGGGCTCGGAGTGCTGATTTTCATCGGTCTCACCGCCTGGGACACCCAGAAAGTAAAGCAGATGGCCGCCATGAACATGGGTCTCGCCAACGGCTCCCTCGCCACCTGGGGTGCCCTCTCCCTTTACCTCGACTTCATCAACCTCTTCATCTATCTCCTCCGCTTCTTCGGCTCCTCCCGCGACTAATCCGCGTGTATAGAAAATAAAAACCGGAAGCACCCTCAGCACAAGGAAGCTTCCGGTTTTCTTTGTATTTATACCTGTGGAAAAACTTAATCCCGCTGATAATAAACCGACCAAGAGTCCGTTATATATGTTGAGTAAACTATGACTTGACATAATGCAGGAAAAACTGGTTTTTGCTACCAACAACGCCCACAAGATTGCCGAAGTACGCTCCATTCTCGGAGACAGACGTAAAATCCTCTCACTGGAGGAGATTGGTTGCCGTGAGGATATTCCGGAAACCGCCGACACTCTTGAAGGCAACGCGTTGCAAAAAGCCCGTTGGGTAAGCGGACGGTTCAATTGCGATTGCTTCGCAGATGACACCGGTCTCGAAGTCGAGGCTCTGGGTGGTCAACCCGGGGTAATGTCGGCACGATATGCCTATGTGAACGGCCGCGGCTCTGGCCATGACTCTTCCGCCAATTCGTCCCTTCTTCTCGAAAGGATGGATGGGATCGAGAATCGCAAAGCTCGATTCCGGACGGTTATCGCGCTTATAATCGGCGGACGGGAAATCCTTGTCGAGGGTGTGGTTGATGGCTCCATTGCCACTAATCCTAAAGGGAAAGACGGATTCGGTTATGATCCTCTTTTCATCCCCGACGGCCACCCCAAGACATTCGCCGAAATGACCGCAGAAGAGAAAAATGCGGTTTCCCACCGACGCCGAGCCACAGAAGCCCTGCTTGAAGTATTAAAAGACAACCTCTGATATAGACCATGATGACAAAGAAAATAGCCCTCATATTTCTGCTTGCCCTGATAGGGATAGGCGTGAACGCTCAGCTCCCAGTGGGAGGATGGACAATCCACTCACCGTTCGGTGGTGTGTCAACCATAGCCGAAACAAAAAACATGACCTATTATTTGTCGGTCGGCTCACTGTTCTCGGTGGATAAGAGGACAAATGAGGTTCGGTCACTCAACATTTCCAATGATTTGAATGGCGGAGCCATCAAGGGCATTTATCCCCATCCGGAAGGGAAGTACCTTATTGTGGCCTATCAGGATTGCAATATGGACCGTATCAACGATGATGGTTCGGTCATCAACATCTCAGACATATCTGATGCACTCATCACCGGGAAACCGGCCATCAACCACGTTGGTTTCGGCAATGGGCGCATATATGTCGCCACTTCATTTGGCCTTGTGACCATCGACGACAAAAACAACGAGACAGTGGAGACGATGTTCTCCCCAAAATCTGTCGACAAAGTTTTCGGTCTCGGCGACCATATTGTAATAGCATATGAAAACAAGCTAATGGCCGCCCCCGCATCCGAACATCTGGTTTCCATCGATAAGTTCAATTTAGTCGGTGGTAACGCTGGAGCATGGACATTCGGAGACTACTCAGCAGTCATAGGAGACAAACGAATAATTTTCACCCACAAATCGGGCAACAACAACAAAGCAGTTCTCGCTGATTTCAACTTTGATGAGGACAAGCTTACATATGGCATGATACGTTACAACAATGCCGATATAATCCTGACCCATATCGTTCAGATGGGAAAAGATGAAGCATTTGTCGCAAACGGGACCAATATGTTTACTTATGGTATAGACACCCCTTCTGCCTCTCCTGTTGTGACAAAATTCCCTGCCGTCCTAAAAGGGCAGGCTCTCTCGGCCTTTGATGGGTTATCTAAATTATGGGGAGGAAACGCTGATGGTCTATGTCAATATGACATAACAGACCGTTCAAATCCTGTACAATTAGGCGAAAAATTCGGAAAAACAGAGTTTTCTGCAGCTGAATGTAACCGAATATTCGCACAGCCTACCGGAAATGTCCTATTCTGGAATGGACATAACGAAAGTGGTTTTCAGTTAGGACTGGTTGGTTCATCTGCCTTAAGGTTGGCGTCATATACAAACGGTCAAGGATTCTCAGACGAGACTCCTACCGGTCTGACCAACGGAGCTAATACCGCCTCGGGCATTGCCAGACCCGCGTGGGTAGTTGGAGATCCACATGATTCCAGTGTATATTATGTAGGCACATGGAATCAAGGTTTATATATGATTCGTGATGGTGTGCAACAGCATCAATTCTCTGCCTCAGATATGCCAATATCAATTGCAGCAGGTTATCGTTTGTCCTATATGGGCTTTGATTCCTATGATAATCTTTGGATTACGCAAGAAACTGCAGAAGGCACAAACAACCTGCATGTAGTGCCTTATTCAGAGCTTCATAACTCGACCCACTCTAAAGATTCGTGGAACTCTTTTGATGCAACTGGTACCTACATCGGACGTTGTACCGTGGGTACCCCTCTAAACCATTCAAATAAAATTGTATTCGCAAAAGGATTCTGGTCAAACACTCTACTGTTTGCTCCCGCCCAAGAGGTTAAATCCATAACCAATAGTTCGCTTGTAAAAGTATCATCATACATTGACCAAGACAATAAGTCCCTGTCCTTCTATCATATAAACACACTTTGTGAAGACAGAAAAGGGCGTCTTTGGGTTGGTACGGACAAAGGCATCTTTGAAATCACTGATCCTTCAAAAGTCAATTCTGATGTTGCACATGTCAACCATCTTAAAGTACCGCGTAACGATGGAACAGGACTTGCAGACTATCTTCTGGATGCACTGTCGGTAAGTGGAATCGCAGTGGACAACTCCAATCGCAAATGGATTTCAACCACCACCGCCGGAGTTTACCTTGTCAGCGAAGACGGAGACCAGATTATCGAACATTACGACACCAATAACTCTATCTTGCCGTCCAATACGGTTTACTCAGTGGCATGCGATCCAAATTCCTCAAGTGTGTTCTTTGCCACATCTGCCGGAGTGGTTGAATACAACTCAACAGCCGCTCCCTCAAGCGAGAACCTTGACGAAGTCTACGCCTACCCCAACCCTGTGCGCCCTGACTATTCCGGATGGATTACTGTCACCGGCCTGATGGACAACACCCTCGTCAAGATAGCCGATTCAGCCGGCAACGTGTTCTTCCAGGGACGTAGCGAAGGCGGAATGATAACCTGGGACGGTTGTAACGCCAACGGCGACCGTGTCAAGACTGGAGTCTATTATGTATTCGCATCCCACGGCACCTCCAGTGATTCCGGCAGTGACAATTGCGTCACCAAAATCATGGTAATCAATTGATTCTTCAATGGCTTCAGCCTCATTTAAGTACACCGACTCCACCGACAGGGCCTTCGGGCTCTGCGGAATGGCGTTGTCTCTCTTCATATTTGACGCCGAAAAATACATCGATTCCATTTCCCTCTCAGCACCGGCGGATTTCGGGCTGAGATTGACGCCCGACTTCTTCACACCGGTCAATCCCGGTTTATCAGTCAAAAATGTCTGGACAGCCTCCTTTCGACATTTCCAGCTGACATCAGCTATGGTCATAGGCAACTTGCTTGCCCGTTCCATCGGTCGGCGTCATTCTGACTTATCCGCCGAGGTTCGTTCATTGATGATGCAACATCTTGCCAAAGAGGGGGAAGATTCCTGCGGACTTGAGACCGCTGAGGTCGAACAGATTTGCGACAATTCTTTCAGTTACCTCCGTCAGCTGCTGATGCATCCGGCAGTCAACGAGGCCGTGACCGAGATGGCACGCGCCCTTTCCCAGCGCCAGACCTTGTCCCGTGAGGAGATAATGACCCATCTCATTCCACTCAGCCGGCTTTGACGCGTAAGGGGCAATAAAACCGCCGCTTTTCAGTTATATATTCAGGACTCCTGATTACCGGGAGCTTATTAATGACACAGACAATGATGACTTCGCCCCGCAATATTCTCACCTCTCCGATAGCGGCCAAGACCACAATTGCAGCCGCCGTGTTGGCCGCTATGCTGTGTGCCGAAAAAGCAATCGCTGATGACCAGATAAAGAACGAGTTCAACCCTGTCCAGACCGGTGTCACATCTCTCGGCATCGCTCCCGATGCCCGTGGAGCGTCAATGGGAGACCTCGGTGCGGCAACTGATCCGGATGCCAACTCACAGTTCTGGAATCCATCGAAATACGCATTCGCATACTCACAGGGCGCAGTCTCTCTGAGTTATACCCCCTGGCTTCGTAAACTGGTCAACGACATATTCTTGGCAAATCTTGCAGGCTATTGGAAATTAGGCAGCAATGACAACCAGGCGATAAGCGCGTCCTTGCGTTATTTCTCCCTTGGCGAGGTCAACTCCGAGAGCCTTGGCGGCGTCACAGAAAGCATCAATCCCTATGAGCTCGCGTTTGACATCGGTTACTCAAGAAAGCTTTCTGAGAAATTCTCCATGGGTGTAGTGTTCCGCTATATCTATTCCGATCTCGGATTCGGAGCATCCAGCACCTCGACACAACCCAGCGGAGCATCGGCATTCTCTGCCGACATATCAGGATATTTTGTCACGTATCCAATAGTCGGACAAAGTGAATGCCAATTCGCATGGGGTTGGGACATCTCCAACATTGGTACTAAAGTATCACCCGAAGGGCAACCACCTGCTTTCCTGCCGACAAATCTACGTCTGGGAGCTTCTTTTATGTTCCCTCTCGCCGACTACCATAACCTGGCCGTGAGCCTTGATCTCAACAAACTCCTGGTTCCTACACGTCCGCGCCGAGACGACTACCGTGACTCAGACGGTCAGGTCGATGAAGCCGCATATGCCGAGGCCCTCAACAATTGGGAAACAATGTCCCCTATCACCGGTATATTCAAGTCTTTCAGCGACGCACCCGGCGGCATGAAGGAGGAGTTGAGGGAAATCTCATACTCCATCGGTGCTGAGTACAACTATAATCAGCAATTCTTCCTGCGCGCCGGCTACTACCACGAAAGCCAGTATAAAGGAAACCGCCAGTATTTCGGCTTTGGTGCCGGTTTCTCTCTAAACGTCGTGCGTCTCGACGCGGCCTATATGCTCGCTACCGCACAAACGTCGCCTCTCGACCAGACCCTCCGTTTCACATTGACATTCGATATGGACGGGCTCCGTGATTTGATTGGAGGCCGTAGATAATACCATACACTCAACTACTCCTCTCCCCTCTCTCTTTAATCTCTCTTTCCATCCCCTCTCTCCACCCCATCTCCATCAGACAAAGACAAACCGCCATCTAATCGGGGCATCTTTGCTTCGACAAGGCAAAAGAAACAAGCCCGTATGTTCAGAATCGGTAACGGTTACGATGTCCACCGCCTCGTAGAAGGCCGCAAACTAATCCTATGCGGAGTCGAAATCCCTTATCATCTCGGTTTGCTCGGCCACAGTGATGCCGACGTAGCCCTCCACGCTCTCTCAGACGCGCTTCTCGGAGCCGCAGCCCTCCGAGACATCGGTTATCATTTCCCGGACTCTGACCCACGCTACAAAGGCGCGGATTCACGCCACCTGTTACGCGAGACAGCACAAATCATACGCGAACAACGCGGTCTCTCCCCGACGAATGTCGATGTCACCATAATCGCACAAGCTCCCAAGCTCCTTCCGTTCATCCCGCAAATGATAGAGAATATCGCGGCAGACCTGTCACTCCCCCTCGAGGCCGTCTCCGTAAAAGCAACCACCACCGAACATCTCGGCTTTACAGGCCGCGGCGAAGGCATCGCAGCCCAAGCCTCCGCGCTTATGGAATATTTCTTACCGTAAATAATTGTATTCCACCCAACATAGCCGCTGCCTCAGAAAAAGAACTGTAATAAGAGCCAAGTATTTTATTTGTACCGGCAAGGATAAACATTTCCTCAGCAGCGTGAATTATACCTTCCTTCGAATCACGTCTGGCGCAATAAGGACTTGACATCAATCTCTCACCGAATCTTCTCCGGAAGGTTGCTTTAACTGCTTCGTCATCTGTCGCAAGATAGAATCTCACATTTGTATCCCTATCGATTTCTCTTTCCATTGCTTCAATAAAGAGGCTGTCAGGACTATGCGTTTTAGACTCATAGTTATCTGTTCTTCTGATATGCACGCCTATTGATGATGAGCCAAGTGACATCTTAATTTTTACCACCTCCTCATGTAATTCTCGTTTCAACACAAACATCCTGCGATATTCATCTAAGGAAAATCGGTATATATTTGTTCCTCCTTGTATAAAACAGTTCTTATGGTTATGAAGAGTTCCTTCAACAATACCTTTAAGCGTTGCATCGGAATCATTATCATTTGCAAGAATATCTTTCAACGGTGAAGCACTGTCAAACAATGAGACTCCAAATCTCTGGAGCGAAAATGCTGAAAAGTATAGGTTTTTTTTCCTTGGGATGGAATACCATAAACCATATCGTAATCTCCCGGGATATTTTATCTTGCTAACAAGACATTCCGGCAGCTCGAACACGTCTTCAAACGCAGCTGCTACTTCCCAGTTGCGACACCAAACCACATCAAACTCCGCACCAATTTCATTTGCCAAAGCCACTCCCCCCGCAAGTGTTCTCATTCGGTTAGCGAGTCCTCCAATGGGATTAATTACAATTTTATTATTCATAAATTTCATCAATTAATTCAATGTCCAAGCCCGTAAGAAATCAATTTACCATACATATGTTGTTTATGATTTTGCAACCACACATATACCGCATATGGCACATAAATACCCAAAACACACGAAAGAACCGTATATCCCCACCAAGGCATACTCACATAATGAGACAAGACCGGCTGTGTTAACATATTCACATACCACGACAGTAGAAAAATTATATAAGTTGCGCCTATAAGATGATCAAAAATTCTGACTTTCGTATCTGAGATAATGTGAGACAATAAAATCACCATCACCACACCAGACAATTGACAAAAGATAAAATATTCTGTGTATTCTGTCATATAAAATAAAACAGCCCACATTATAAGAAATACCATAAAAATCGTCATACGATCCCGAGGCAACCAACTGTTGACATCTTTAAAATAACACGCATATATCATTCCTAAAGCAAAATACACGCCCAATTTAATTGCTTTGCCAATAGAAAAAAAATCAACATCTTTGGCTTCATCCCATATGAATAATCCTATATATATCCCACAAATCACCAAACTTGACATCTTCTTGTTAATCTTCAGTTTCGTTCCTACCATCAACATCAAAAATGATGTTACCAATAACAAAAAACTTGCTTGCAAAAACCAAAAAAAAGGGATTGGCATTATTTCTCCATATAAAAAACTTTTATAGAACATTTCCAATGAAAACTCTATCTTATCTTCTGCCATTGAATTCATCGCAATCCTTGGCAAAAAAGTAAGACCCGTCAAAATTACAAATGGTACCAAAAGTCGTTTCGTTTTTTTCTTCATAAAAGAACCAAAACCAAGTATATTGCCATCCTCCTTAAAAACCGTATACATCATTAGGAAACCAGAGGCAAACATAAATGTGGGCATATGCAAACTGTATATACATCGACTGAGTAAAAATGTAGAGCCATGACATCCATCAGGATATTCATACAATGAATGTCCTACTACCACCAATATAATACCAATCACCTGGGAATAAGCAATAAACTGAAGGAATCCCTTTTTATCCTCCCTCATCCTATCTTGACACATCACACGCATATGACTCTATTATTTTCATTCCAATTGAGAAAAACAACGCCCGCCAACAAGGGCGGGCGTCTGTTTGAATCAAATATAATCGTAGTGATTATTCGGCTTTGGGTTCCTCGGCGGGAGCGGCGGCTTCGGGAGCCGGAGTCTCGGTGGAGGTGGACTTGCGGGAACGACGGGTGCGGCCCTTCTTCTCGGACTTCTTGTCCTTTAGCATGTTCTCGTTGTAGTCTACCAGCTCGATGAAGCAGGTCTTGGCGTTGTCACCAAGACGGTTGCCGGTCTTGAGAATGCGGGTGTAGCCACCGGGACGGTCAGCAATCTTCTGGGAGATTTCGCGGAAGAGCTCGGTGACGGCTTCCTTGTTCTGGAGGTAGGAGAACACCAGGCGGCGGTTGGCCATGGAGTCTTCCTTGGCGCGGTTGATCAGGGGCTCGGCGTACATACGCAGGGCCTTTGCCTTTGCCAGGGTGGTGAAGATCCTCTTATGCTTGATAAGAGAGATGGTCATGTTGGCAAGAAGGGCGTCGCGATGGGCCTTCTTGCGCGACAGGTGGTTGAAGCTTTTATTGTGTCTCATCGTTGTTGTTCAGTTTTTACTCTTTGTCGAGTTTGTATTTGGAAATATCCATGCCGAACGACAGGCCGAGGTTGGCCAGCAGTTCGTCGAGTTCCGTCAGGGACTTCTTGCCGAAGTTGCGGAATTTCAGCAGGTCGGTCTTGTTGAATACGACCAGTTCGCCGAGGGTCTCGACTTCGGCGCTCTTGAGGCAGTTGAGAGCGCGGACCGAGAGGTCCATGTCGACCAGCTTAGTCTTGAGAAGCTGGCGCATGTGGAGAGCGTCCTCATCAAATTCCTCAGCACCGTCGGTCTCGGTGGTCTCGATTGTGATCTTGTCATCTGAGAATAGCATCAGATGATAAATCAGAATCTTGGCGGCCTCCTTGAGGGCATCCTTGGGGAGGATGGAGCCGTTGGTGGTGATTTCTATGATGAGTTTCTCGTAGTCGGTCTTTTGGTCGACGCGGAAGTTTTCAACAGCGTACTTGACGTTCTTGATCGGGGTATAGATCGAGTCTATGGCGAGGGTCTGGATGTCGGTGATTTCGAGTTGGTTCTCGTCTGCGGGCACCCAGCCGCGTCCTTTGTTGATGGTCACCTCGAGGTTGAAGCTCGCGTCGGGATCCAAGTGACAGATGACCTCCTCGGGATTGAGGACTTCAAAGCCCGCGAGGGCTTTTCCGATGTCACCGGCTTTGAACACCTCCTGACCCGACACGTGGATGGAAGCTTTCTCAGTCTCGGCATCTTCGGTCACCTGCTTGAGGTCTACCTTCTTGAGATTGAGGATGATATTGGTCACATCCTCCTTGACGCCGGGGATGGTATCGAACTCGTGTTTCACGCCGTCAATCTTGATGGCGGAGATGGCATAGCCCTCGAGTGAGGAGAGAAGCACTCGACGCAGGGCATTACCCACAGTGATACCATAGCCGGGTTCCAAAGGCTTGAACTCAAACTTGCCGTAGAAGCTGTTGGCTTCCAACATTACGACTTTGTCAGGTTTTTGGAATGCTAAAATAGCCATGGATCTTGGTGTTTAACGGATTACTTAGAATAGAGTTCGACGATGAGCTGCTCCTTGATGTTTTCGGGGATATCCTCACGGGTGGGGACATGGAGCAGTTTGCCGCTCTTGGTTGACTCGTCCCATTCGAGCCAGGGGTATTTGCTGTGGTTGAAACCGGCCAGGCAGTCGGCGATGACTTCGAGAGACTTGGATTTCTCGCGGACACCGATAACCATACCGGGCTCTACGGCGAAAGAGGGGATGTTTACAACCTCGCCGTTGACAGTGATGTGCTTGTGGAGCACGAGCTGACGGGCTGCGGCGCGGGTCTTGGCGATGCCCAGACGGTAAACCACGTTGTCCAGACGGCCTTCGAGGAGCTGGAGAAGGATTTCACCGGTGATACCCTTCATACCGGAAGCTTTCTCGAAGAGGTTGCGGAACTGACGCTCCAGCACACCGTAGGTGTATTTAGCCTTCTGCTTCTCGCGCAGCTGGATGCCGTATTCCGAAGTTTTGCGGCGACGGTTCTGACCGTGCTGGCCGGGAGGGAAATTGCGGCGGCTCAGGATCTTGTCCTCGCCGAAGATGGGTTCGCCAAATTTGCGTGCGATTTTGGTCTTGGGACCTATGTATCTAGCCATTTGTGTCTTTAACTTTAAAGTAGGTTAATGGGCGGCCGGGGGCCGGGCGCTCCTGTCGAACCATCGGGAATGGAGCGCTTCACGCCATCCGGCGCGGTTAAAGCCCTTTGTTGATTTCTGCCGTGGAATGCTGGATTATACGCGACGACGCTTGGGAGGACGGCAACCGTTGTGGGGCAGCGGAGTGACGTCGATGATCTCGGTCACCTCGATTCCCATACCATGAACGGTACGGATGGCCGACTCACGGCCGTTACCGGGTCCTTTGACATAAGCCTTCACCTTGCGCAGGCCGAGGTCGTAAGCGACCTTTCCGCAATCCTGGGCAGCCATCTGGGCAGCGTAAGGGGTGTTTTTCTTGGATCCGCGGAAGCCCATCTTGCCTGCGGAGGACCATGAAATCACCTGTCCCTCGCTGTTGGCTAAGCACACGATGATATTGTTGAATGAGGAATGAACGTGAAGCTGGCCGGCGGCGTCAACCTTGACGTTGCGCTTCTTGGCTGCGACTGTTTTCTTTGCCATGATACTTTCTTGGGGTATTCGTTATTTAGTGGCTTTCTTCTTGTTAGCGACGGTTTTCTTGCGTCCCTTGCGGGTACGGGCGTTGTTCTTGGTCGACTGACCGCGAACGGGGAGGCCGTTACGGTGGCGCACGCCACGGTAGCAACCGATATCCATGAGTCGCTTGATATTGAGCTGGATTTCGCTGCGGAGGTCACCCTCTACCTTGTAGTTGGTCTGGATGACTTCGCGAACCTGAGCAGCCTGGGCATCAGTCCAGTCCTTCACTTTGATGTTCACGTCTACACCGGCTTTCTCCAGGATGGTCTTAGCGGCCGAACGGCCGATGCCGAAGATGTAGGTAAGGGCGATTTCGCCCCGTTTGTTCTGGGGGAGGTCAACTCCCACGATTCTTACTGCCATAAATGCTTTGGTTGAGTCTTGAAATTTTAACGCGAAAATAACAAAAATCAGCGGGATTCGGAAACCTTTCACGCGGTTTCATTGCCTGACTCGGGGGAGAGATTTCCCGGCAATATCCTGACAAACCGCCGCCGGTTTTCCCGGATTAACGCATGTTATCCCTGGCGCTGTTTGTTTTTGGGATTTTTCTTGTTGATCACATAGAGGCGCCCCTTGCGACGGACGATCTTGTCGTCAGCGGAACGCTTCTTGATGGAAGCTCTAACTTTCATTTGTGAATTCTTTTTGGAATTATTTGATGGTTCGGTTTAGCTTACTTGTAGCGGAACGCGATTCGACCCTTGGAGAGGTCATAAGGCGACATCTCGACCCTCACTTTGTCTCCGGGCAGGATCTTGATATAGTGCATGCGCATCTTGCCCGAGATATGGGCGGTGATTTCATGGCCGTTCTCAAGCTCCACGCGGAACATCGCGTTGGAAAGGGCTTCGAGTATCACGCCGTCTTGTTCTATTGCAGATTGCTTTGACATGAGTTTTCAGTCGGGGTTTCTGTCTTTGATTCTCTGTTTGGTGAACCGGATGGAAGTTTATTCAGACAAACCTGTCGCCGAGGGCGTCGCGCACAGGGTCGAAAGAGGTCAGAATCTCAGTCTTCCCGGCGTTGACCGCCACGGTATGCTCATAATGGGCCGAAGGCTTGCGGTCGCGTGTGCGGCATGTCCAGCCGTCATCCTCGATGACGATGTTACGGCTTCCGAGGTTAATCATCGGCTCGATGGCGATGCACAGGCCGTTCTTGATGAGCGGCCCTGTGCCCCGGCGTCCAAAATTGGGCACCTCCGGGTCTTCATGCATCTTGCGGCCGATACCGTGGCCACACATCTCGCGTACCACAGAATAACCACGTTTCTCGCAATAGGTCTGGATGGCATTGGAGATGTCACCCAGGCGATGACCTTCACGACACGCCTCTATGCCCACACAGAGCGACTCCTTGGTTGTCTTCAACAATTCCATCACCTCAGGGGCAACATCTCCCACCGGGAAGGTGTAACACATATCGCCGTTGTAGCCGTCAAGCTCGACGACCAGGTCAACGCCGACAATGTCACCCTCACGCAGGGTATAGGAAGAAGGGAACCCGTGGACCACCGTCTCGTTTACTTCAATGCAGAGGGTGGCGGGGAAACCGCCGTAACCCAGGCAGGCGGGACGGGCGCCGTTCTTGACGATGAACTCGCGGGCGGCTGTGTCGAGCTTATGGGTCGTAACTCCGGGACGCACCAGCTTGGCGACCTCACCCAGGGTGAGGGAAGTCAGCTCGCAGGCGCGTCGCATCTTTTCAATTTCGTCGGGAGTCTTGAGGTAAATCATCTGGTTCTAAAAGGGTCGGGGGTAATTCAGAGTTCAACCCCCTGCCGGGAGAGGCGGTCAACGCCTCCTCCGGCAGCGGGTGTTTGAGGAATCAGGGGCTTGAATCAGTAGGCAGAGCCGGTAGTGCGGCCCTTGATTTTGCCGTCCTTCATCAGGCCGTCATAGTGGTGCATCATCAGGTGAGACTCGATCTGCTGGAGAGTGTCGAGCACGACACCGACCATAATCAGCAGGGAGGTTCCTCCGAAGAACTGCGCGAAGTTCTGGCTGATGCCGAACAGACGGGCGAATGCCGGGAGGATAGCCACGATGCCGAGGAAAATCGAGCCGGGCAGGGTGATGCGTGACATAATCGAATCGAGATACTCCGCTGTTTTCTTGCCGGGCTTGACTCCGGGGATGAATCCGTTGTTGCGCTTCATATCCTCGGCCATCTGGGTGGGACGCACGGTGATGGCGGTGTAGAAGTAAGTGAAGGCCACAATCAGGATGAAATAAACGAAGTTGTACCAGAAGCCGTTGATGTCAGCGAAGGTAGCGAAGAAGCCTGTGGCACCTTCATGCGCACCGAATCCCGACAGAGTCAGGGGGATGAACATGATGGCCTGGGCGAAGATGATGGGCATCACACCGGCGGCGTTGACCTTCAGGGGGATGTACTGACGCACACCACCGACCTGGCGGTTGCCGACGATGCGCTTGGCATACTGCACAGGCACCTTGCGGGTTCCCTGGACAAGCAGCACTGCGCCAACTGTGACTGCGAAGAGCAGCACGATCTCGACGATGAACATAATCAGACCGCCTTCGGAGCCTGTAGACCCGGGCAAACGGCTGGTGAACTCGTAAACGAGCGACATCGGCAGGCGGGCGATGATACCCACGAGGATGATGAACGAGATACCGTTGCCGATACCGCGGTCAGTGATACGCTCGCCAAGCCACATGATGAACATCGAGCCTGCGGCGAGGATCACCGTCAGGAACATCACCATCCAGACTCCCATGTCGCTGGAGCCGCCGGCGTTCACAATCTGAGCCTTCAGGTTGTAAAGGTAGGCGGGGCCCTGCACCAGGAGAATCAGCACTGTCAGGTAACGGGTGTACTGGTTGAGCTTCTGACGGCCGCTCTCTCCTTCGCGCTGCATCTTCTGGAAAGAAGGCAGCACCATACCGGCAAGCTGTATCACGATTGAAGCCGTGATGTAGGGCATGATACCGAGGGCGAAAATCGAGGCCTGTGAGAAGGCACCTCCTGAGAACATGTCGAGCAGCTGCATCAGACCTGTCTTGTTGGTGAAGTTGGTGAGGGCTTCAAGGTCGGCGGGGTTGATGCCCGGCAGGACAACATAACACCCCAGACGGTAAACCAGCACCAGCAGCACCGTGATGGTGAGTCGCTGACGCAGCTCCTGGATAGTCCAGATGTTTTTAAGGGTTTGAACGAATTTCATTTAATGGGGTGCTTTATAGCGGTGTGGAAGAGAGTATTTACTTCACTTTGGAGATCGAGCCTCCGGCTTCGGTGATGGCCTTCTCGGCGGCTGCCGAGTAAGCGTGAGCCTCAACCTTGAGGGCGCGTGAGACAGCGCCGTTGGCGAGGATCTTCACCAGCTGCTTGCGGTTGATGAAACCGGCTGCGCGGAGCTCGTCGAGACCGATCTTCTCCAAGTTCTTGGCGGCCGCGAGGGCATCCAGGACAGAGAGGTTGATGGCCTTGTATTCCACGCGGCTGATGTTCTTGAAACCGAATTTGGGCAGACGGCGCTGAAGAGGCATCTGACCACCTTCGAAACCGATCTTGCGTTTGTAGCCGGAACGAGACTTCGCTCCCTTGTGTCCACGGGTAGAAGTTCCACCCTTGCCAGAGCCGGGACCGCGACCGATACGGGTGCTGCGGGTCGTGGAGCCCACGGCGGGCTTTAAGTTACTTAAATCCATAGTTGCTGAATGCTAATGATATTGATTAAGCGTTGGTCACTTCTACCAAATGACGAACACGATTTACCATACCCATCACGGAGGGGGTGTCTTCTTTCACCACGACGTGATTCATTTTCTTGAGGCCGAGGGCGTCGAGGGTGCGCTTCTGCACTGCGGGAGCGCCGATACGGCTCTTTATCTGCTTGATTTTAATCTGTGCCATTGTTGTAGCTTTCCTGGGGTTAGCCGTTGAATACCTGGTTGACGGAGATGCCGCGGTTCTGGGCCACCTGGGCGGGGGAACGCATCTCGCCGAGGGCGGCGATGGTGGCCTTCACCAGGTTGTGGGGGTTGGATGAGCCCTTGGACTTGGCAAGCACGTCGGTGATGCCGACGCTCTCGAGGACGGCACGCATGGCGCCACCGGCTTTCACACCGGTACCGTGGCTGGCAGGCTTGAGCAGCACCTGTGAGCCGCCGAAGCGGGCCACCTGCTCGTGGGGGATTGTACCCTTGTGCACCGGCACGCGGATGAGGTTCTTCTTGGCAGACTCAACGCCCTTGGCGATGGCAGCCTGGACTTCATTGGCCTTTCCGAGGCCCCAGCCGATGATACCGTCTTCGTTGCCGACCACTACGATGGCGGCGAAGGTGAAGGTACGTCCACCCTTGGTCACCTTGGTGACGCGGTTGATGGCTACCAGACGGTCCTTGAGTTCTATGTCGTTGGTTGTCTTAACTCGGTTGTTCTTGTTTACCATTGTCGTTTAGAATTTAAGTCCGCCTTCGCGAGCTGCGTCAGCCAATGATTTAACTCTGCCGTGGAAAAGGTAACCGTTGCGGTCGAACACCACTTCGGTATAGCCTGCGGCGATAGCCTTCTCTGCGATGGCCTTCCCGACCTGGGCGGCGATTTCGGTCTTGGTGCCCCCGGCGAGTCCCTTGGAGGAAGCGCTGGCGAGGGTCTGACCCTTGAGGTCGTCAACAAGCTGGACGTAAATCTGCTTGTTTGAACGGAAAACGGTCATACGGGGACGCGCGGCGGTGCCGGAGATGCGGCCACGGATGCGCGCCTTGATTTTATTTCTTCTTTGCTGCTTGGAGATCATTTTTCTTTACAGTCGATGTAGGTTCAACTTATGTTTACTTGGCACCGGCGGTCTTTCCGCTCTTGCGACGGATAACCTCGCCAACAAACTTGATACCTTTACCCTTGTAGGGCTCGGGCTTGCGGAGGGAGCGGATTTTGGCGCACACCTGACCGAGGAGCTGCTTGTCGTCGCTCTCGAGGATGATCAGGGGGTTCTTGTTACGTTCCGACTTTGCCTCGACCTTGATCTCGGGGGGAAGCTTGATGAAGATGGCGTGGGAGTAACCCAGGGAGAGCTCAAGCACCTGGCCTGTGGCCGAGGCGCGGTAACCTACGCCGACGAGCTCCATCTCCTTGCGGTAGCCGGTTGACACACCTACCACCATGTTGTGGAGAAGCGAGCGGAAAAGTCCGTGCTGAGCGCGGTGCTCGCGGTCGTCGGAGGGACGGTTGATATGGAGGTGACCGTCTTCGAGCTTGATCTCAAACTCGGGGTTGACGGCCTGTACGAGGGTTCCTTTGGGACCTTTGACGGTAACGACGTTGTCTTTGGCGATTTCAACGGTTACGCCTGCGGGGATTTCGATGGGGGCTTTACCTATACGAGACATATTGTTTCCTCCTTTCGATTAATAAACGTAACAGAGAACTTCGCCGCCGATCTTCTCCTGGGCGGCCTTTTTGTTGGTCATGACACCCTTTGAAGTGGAGAGGATGGCGATACCCAGACCATTGAGGACGCGGGGCATCGACTTGTAGCCGCAATACTGGCGCAGGCCGGGACGGCTGACACGCTTGAGGCCCTTGATGGCGTTCACGCGGTCTACGGGGTCATACTTGAGGGCGACTTTGATTGTGCCCGAAGGGGTCTCACCTTCAATGAACTTGTAGTTGAGGATGTAGCCCTGCTCGAAGAGAATCTTGGTGATCTCCTTCTTGAGGTTGGAGGCCGGAATCTCGACCACACGGTGCTGGGCCTTGATGGCATTCCTCAATCTTGTCAGATAATCTGCTATTGGATCTGTCATTGTTGTTTGTTGTTTTAAACTCGACGGGCTTGCCCGTCAGTATTTAAAATTTGATTTTTGCGCCGTGGTATCGTTGCGATACCGCCGGACTGGTTTAAAGCGCGGAAACTGCTCCTCTTCCTCCTTGCGGACTCTTGAGGAAACTCCCTCTCGGGATCATTTTCGCGGCCCTGCGACGGGCGGCCGGGATTGCTTTCCGGGGGGTCCCGCAGAAACTGGGCTTACCCGGATGATCTCCTGCACGTAGGCCGGGCAGGGCTTTTCTGACGGAGGCGGGCGCCTGGCGCTCCCCTCGCGCGATGTCAGGGGTGTCCGCGGAGCTTACCAGCTTGCCTTCTTCACACCGGGGATAAGGCCTGCAGACGCCATTTCGCGGAACTGGATACGCGAGATGCCGAACTGACGGATGTAGCCTTTGGGACGGCCGGTGATGGAGCAACGGTTGTGGAGGCGCACGCTTGACGCGTTCTTGGGGAGAAGCTGGAGAGCCTCATAGTCACCGGCAGCCTTGAGGGCGGCCTTCTTGGCGGCATACTTGGCGACGAGCTTCGCGCGCTTCACTTCGCGGGCTTTCATTGATTCTTTTGCCATGTCCTGAAGTTAACGGTTAATATTATGGTTTACTGATACTCAACGAAAAAACTTCCGATTCCTCACTGCTTCCCGCAACAGCTCCCCGGAGAGGGAGGCGAGAAGTACCTCAGAACCGCAAGTGACATAAAAGTCGCTAATTTTCAAGCTTTTGCGCGACGCTCACCCTTAATCCTGATTCCATTGCAAGAATTCCCAGGAGGGAAAGCAGGCGGCATCGGCCTATAAATCAGGTGCAAAGTTCGTGATTTTTTCCGAAACCGCATAGCAAAAAGCCCTTATTTCACCCAGAATTAGGCCCGTCGCAATGTTAAACTTTCTTAAAACAACATTTCTCACCTTTATTTCATACAAATCCGGGCCATGCCGACGATATTTTGCGCATTACGAAAATAATCCTTAACTTTGCCGCCGATAATGAGACTGAAGAGTCAGCCTCCATATCATTTTCGTGACCGGCGAGAAATCGCCAAGGGTGTTATTGATATTTTCTTCTAAGTTCAAATCTCGCAAATTTGTAACAACAGCATGAAGAAAGTTGATGTAGCACCCGCATCGGTTAGCTATGACTGTGCCCGAGAGGGTATCGCCATATGACTCATCGGTGTGGGGGCTGTCATCTCTTCTATGCTGTGGGCAATGCGAGAGCCTGAACTTAAGAAGAGAATGAGTTGAAATCCTCACACCTTTTTTATGTTCATGCAAACCAGGCCGGGAGATTCCGAGGATTTCCCTCCCGGATCGGACATCGATAAATCTCGCATTCCTCAACCTTATCATTTATTCATTACCTGCCACATCATGCGTGGCAGCCGCGCTGGCCTCACCCCTGCCGGTAAAGAGGTGGGCCATCACGGCGGCAGGAATCACCACACTAATCATCCAGTTCCTCCACGCCACCCCCTTGAGAGGAAAGATATCCTGCAAAGCCGAATATCTCTGGGGCTCGCTGGCGACTCTTGCAGCCACATGCCTTTTCCTGCTGTCGCGCCACTTCCTGCCGGGAAGCGTCGCCACGTTCATCGCCCTACTCGCGGCGAGCCTGTTACCTCTGGCGGGTAAACCCTTGCGGGACGCCGACATCCGGGCAATCTCCATGGGGAATTGCTGCATCGGGCTCACATTGCTCTCGTGGGGAATATGCTCCCTTATCGTTCCTGACTTCACACTTTACGCCGACTGGCTTATCACCATCGGCGCAATGCTTTACGCTGTTCTCACAATAAACCAATCACGAATCTCATGGAATATGTAATCCTCGCAGCCGGCCAAGGCTCCCGTTTCGTCAAGGAAGGTGAACCTGCCCCCAAACCAATGGTTGACATCCTCGGACGGCCGATGATCGGACGTCTGATTGACATTCTCAGCCAATGCGGCGCATCCCGCATTCATGTGGTGACGAATATCGGGATGGAATCCCTCAACAACTACCTCCGCGACCTGAGCGAATGCTCCCCGGTGGATTTGAACATCAAACCAATCCGTTCAGACAACTCCTTCTACAGCCTCCAGGAAGGCTGCGCCGATGCCCGTGGGAAATTCATCGCGATGACAGTCGATGCCATCTTCCCGACGAGGGAGTTTCGCGACTATGTAGAAGCTGTCAGCAATATGCCCGACAACACATTGCTAATGGGGCTGACACATTTTATAGATGATGAAAGCCCACTGTATGCCGACCTCGACGACGCGACCTCGGAGATACGAGACTACCGTTATGGCGGCGAGCCGTTCCCCGGAACTCCCATCGTCTCCGCCGGACTTTACGGGCTCACCCGTTCCGCGCTCGACGTCGCCTGCACCGACTGCTATCCCGAATCATTGAGCGACTTCCAACGGATACTCGCTGTCGGCGACCACTTCAAGGTCAAGCCGTTCATTTTCAGCAAAGCTTTCGATGTAGATTGCGGCCATGACCGTCTTGAGGCAGAAAAATTCGTCGCGGAGGTGAACGGCGAATGCCATTGCGACAGCAGATTGATTCACCAGACATTTTAACAGGCCAGAATATGTTTGAATCATTCCGGAACGAATACAAGACCTCCCTGAAATCATATGACACGGAAGAGCATATCGACCTTGCATTCTACCGTCCCATCGGTTTTGCCTGGGCATTGCTGTTCCGACGTCTCCACATCAGTCCGAACGCCGTAACCATCGCCTCAATCTTCATAGGTGTCGCAGCGGGAATCTGCCTTTTCCCCTCAGGCATGGCGGTCAATATTGTCGGCATGGCTCTTTTGATGACAGCCAACTCGCTTGACAGCGCAGACAGGCAGCTGGCACGGCTGACTAAGCAATACAGCCGACTCGGGCGTATCCTTGACGGTATGGCCGGGGATTTCTGGTTCATATCCATATATGTGTCGATATGCCTGCGCACCAACGCCACTGTCCCGTTCTTCTCCGGTATCCCCTCACTGATTTGGATTCTGGCAGTGACCGCAGGGATATGCCATGGCCGTCAGGCAGCCATGGCTGACTATTTCCGCCAGTTCCATCTTCTTTTCGTAAAAAAGGATTTCCCGTCCGAACTTGACTCCTCAGCCACGATACTGCGGCAATACCGCTCCCTCACCTGGCGCAGGCTGCCCCGAAAACTCATACTCGGTGTCTACTATCTCTACACCCGCTCCCAGGAGAAAGCCACACCGGCCATGCAACGTCTGCTTATCAGACTCCACCAGGAATATCCCTCCGGCAAACTGCCAGAGAGTCTGTCAGAGGAAATCCGCCGGGCAACCCTCCCCTGTTGCAAATGGGAAAACTTCCTGACCTTCAACTGGCGTTACATCACGCTGCTGCTCACCGTGCTGGCCGGGAACCCATTCTGGTATTTCATCGTCGAGCTTACCCTCTTCAACGCCGTTCTGCTGTATCTGCGCATACGGCATGAACGAATTTGCAGCGCCTTGTCGTGAACCATGTCCACTCATAGAATCAAGACATACCTGTTGCAGCACATCTGGATTCTCAAGGCAGCCGTCACGTCATGGATTTCAGCCTGTGTCGATTTCAGCATATCTTTCGCCGCTTTTGCCTGGATGGGGTGCGGAAGCGGAACCGCCGCCGCTCTTGGAGCGATAGGTGGAGGCGTGACCAACTGTGGCGTGAACTACCGCTGGACATTCCGCGCATGCGGCTCACCACCCCCATGCGTCGCCGTCAAATATATTCTCGTATGGATCGGCTCGCTGCTCCTGAACACATACGGCACAGAGCTGCTGACCCGTCTTATGCTGTCAAGCCAGATTCTCGACTATTATGAAGTGTCGCGCAATCTGCGGTTCACCATCGCGAGATTGACGGTAGCCCTGGCGGTCTCCCTGTTCTGGAATCTGCGTCTTCAACGTGTTTTCGTTTTCAGGCCTACACGCGCCGACAGCCTGATACTGAAAATCGGCAACTCCCTCCGCCCCCCACGTTAGCGGTCATCCTCGGCCAGACGGCGGTTGTTCTTCTCGACAATCTCCTTTCTGACCCCTTTCCAATGCTGTCCCCACTTACGTTTCCCCCTCAGATAGCTGATGCCGAGCATGTCCTTCACCCGTTGAAGGACAGCCCTCTCGAAAGTCAGCTTCTCCACATATGGCCTGATCAGACGGCTGTCGGGGGCGATGTCGAGCCGTATGCCGTCATGGTCGATGGAGTTCACCCTGTCCACCAGCCGCTTTATCCCGGGCTGGAGGTCGGGCGCCTCGGCAGGCTCCAGTATCGCCAGCTCTTTCGACAGGTTCTTACGATGTTCCCACTTCCTGGCCTCCTTGACGGTGATATACTCCTTGTCAATCATGTACACCTCCCCGTAGGTCGAGACCGAATAGGGTTCGTCCACCTTGTTGAACATGAACATCCCGTGGCCTCTCCCCTCCGATTCTATGTTGAACGAATATCCTCCCAAGTCGACCGGCATCACCGAGTCCCGAGCGATATTGTCATAGTTAAGCCTTACCCTCAGCTGCTCGAACTCAACATCCTTGCGGAAAAAGGACGCGAGCCCCGGCACCCATTTCCTCGCGCCCCGGTCTGCCATCACATCGACATCAAGGGTAAGGCGGCTTCCATTCCTGATCCATGTCTCCGAAGGGCTGTACTTCCCCCTCAACGTGTCAGTGGCCCACTCCGTGTCGCGCAACCGCGAGGGCATCACCGGAGTCGGCGCAATCCCCATCCAGTCAGCCCAGGAGAAATGGTTGTTGCATCGGTCGCTGACGCTGTCAAGGCCGTTCGCGTCCGTGAAGCGGTAATATGACCTGGAGGTCAGCACCCTCGGATTGTTCCACCCGGTGAAGCTTCCTTTCTCTTTCGGCGGCAGCATGTAGTCCACCATCTTCTCGCGGAAAAGAAACACCGTGTCGGTATATGTCGTCAATGTCGAGTATTCCCTGACATAAGCAAGCATATGGAGGACTTTCCTCCCCGGCGACTCCACCGTCACCTCAGATAGTTCCGTCGAATTCTCAGCCATGAAGATTGTGTCAGTGCCACACAGCGGCACCACCTTCTCCCTGTAACCAATATAGCGGATGGTCACCGGATATTCGGCGGGAGAAACATACGGCATACGTCCGTCAGAGCGTGTGATTCCGGCGAAACGCCCGTGGCAATCGAATACCGACGCGGAGGGGAGCGACAGCCGCGTCACCGAATCGGCGATGACCGCACGCGCAGGTTGCGCACCCTTTGCCGCCATACTAAGCGACAAAAACAAAATCAAAACCAACGGCCGCCACATAGAGTCTTTCCCTTTAATTGTAAGATGATGATTATAAGTTGAGAGAACCGGCGCATCCCTCCCCCGCACAATCAGCACGGCAAAGCAATCCGACATCCCGTCGGCTGCAAAATTAATGCTTATTTCCTCCCTCTATCCTCCGTTTCACATTCTTTGTCATCACATTACGGTTTTTTAAACAAAAATCGAGGAGCGACACCGCCGTCTGGCGGGTCGCTCCTCGGATATGGAATCCTTCATCGGAAGGTTCCGGAAATCAATGATTCCGGAGACCTCTTATTTCTTGAAGGGGAGACCGAAGTGCTTGAGCAGAGCGTAACCTTCCTCGTCAGTGTTGGCCGAGGTGACGAAGGTGATGTTCATACCCATAAGCTTCGAGATGTTGTCGATGTTGATTTCAGGGAAGATGATCTGCTCGGTGATGCCGAGGGTGTAGTTGCCACGGCCGTCGAGCTTGCCTTCGATACCCTTGAAGTCGCGGATACGGGGCAGAGCCACACGCACGAGTCTTTCGAGGAACTCATACATTTTGTCGCGACGCAGGGTGACGCGTGCGCCGATGGGCATCTTTTTGCGGACCTTGAAGTTTGAGATGTCTTTCTTCGAGAGGGTCTGCACAGCCTTCTGGCCGGTGATGGCAGTCAGCTCGTTGATTGAGGTCTCGATGATCTTCTTGTCCTGGGTGGCTTCGCCGAGGCCCTGGTTGATGACGATCTTCTTCAGACGGGGCACCTGCATCGGAGTCGTGTAGTTGAACTCCTTGGTCATTGCGGGCGCGATGGTCTCTTCGTATTTTTTCTGGAGTGTAGTGCTCATTATTTGATTTCCTCTCCGGATTTTTTAGCGTAACGAACTTTCTCGCCCTTATCGTTGACACGGATGCCGATACGGGTCGGTTTTCCGCTCTTGGGATCGATGAGGCTGAGGTTAGAGATATTGATGGGAGCTTCCATCTTTATGATGCCTCCCTGGGGATACTTCGCGGTGGGCTTGGTGCTCTTGGAGACGATGTGTACGCCTTCAACGATGGCGCGGTTCTTGGCAGCGTCTACAGAAAGCACGCGACCCTGCTTGCCGCGGTCCTCGCCTGCGAGAACGTAAACGGTATCGCCCTTTTTAATATGCATTTTGCTCATAATGGGGATGACGTGTCGTCGTTTTTTGTTTACGGTTGGTTTGACAGTGATTAGAGGACCTCGGGAGCGAGGGAGACAATCTTCATGTTGGTGGCGCGGAGCTCACGGGCGACAGGGCCGAAGATACGGGTGCCGCGGAGCTCGCCGGCGTTGTTAAGCAGCACGCAGGCGTTGTCGTCGAAACGGATGTAGGAACCGTCGGGACGGCGGATTTCCTTCTTCGTGCGGACTACGACGGCCTTGGAGACTGTACCCTTCTTTACGTCGGAAGAGGGGATGACGCTCTTGACGGAGACGACGATGATGTCGCCTACGGACGCGTAACGACGGCCGGTGCCTCCGAGGACGTGGATACACAGTGCCTCTTTGGCGCCGCTGTTGTCGGCAACGGTCAATCGGGATTCGGTCTGTATCATGGCTTACTTAACTTTTTCGATGATTTCAACTAATCTCCAACGCTTGGTCTTAGACAGAGGACGAGTCTCCATGAGGCGCACTTTGTCGCCTACGCTGCACTCGTTGTTCTCGTCATGGGCGTGGAACTTCTTGGTCTTGTTGACGAACTTGCCGTAGATGGGGTGCTTCTCCTTCCATTTCACCGTAACGGTGATCGACTTGTCGCCCTTGTTGCTCGACACGATGCCGATGCGCTCTTTGCGCAGGTTTCTTTTTTCTTCCATAACAGGTTGAATAAAAGGTAAGGGTAATTACGGTTAATTTGGGGGATTATTTTCCGGCGAGCTCGCGGGCGCGAAGCTCGGTCTTCACTCGTGCAATCATCTTGCGGTCAGCAGTGATTTTCGCGGGGCTGTCGAGGGGGGAGACGGCGTGGTTGGCCTTCATCTGAAGGTAATCCTTCTCCATCTGTGCCAGACGCTCGCGAAGATCGGCCGTAGAGAGCTCTTTGATTTCTTCTTTCTTCATAGCTTTCTTTTTCGGGCTTTGGGTAGTTTGACTTAGGGATGATTAGAGGGTGAGGGTGGGATCGTAATCGCGGCTTACGACAAACTTGGTTGTCACGGGAAGCTTCTGGGCTCCGAGACGGAGGGCTTCCTTTGCCACGTCGAAGGGAACACCGTCGATCTCGATGATCATGCGGCCGGGGGTGACGGAAGCCACGAACCCTTCGGGGTTACCTTTACCTTTACCCATACGTACGTCAAGAGGCTTCTTGGTGATGGGCTTGTCGGGGAAGATGCGGATCCAGAGCTGTCCCTGGCGCTGCATATAACGTGTCACAGCGATACGAGCTGCCTCGATCTGGCGTCCGGTGATCCATTTGGCCTCGAGGGTCTTGATTCCGAACGAACCGAAAGCGAGCTGATTGCCACGCTGGGCGTTACCCTTGGCGCGGCCTTTCTGTACTCTGCGAAATTTAGTTTTTTTCGGTTGTAACATTTTTGGTAGATGTTAGTTGGTGGTCTCCCTCCTTGGGCGCCCGTGGCGGAGGCTTGACGATCCGTCCGCCACGCGGCGCTTTATGGTATGTCAGCGGGATTCCGGCCTTTGAGGAAGGGGGCGGCCGGCCCTGCGGGCACTCCTCGGGAGAGTCGCCGGGTTGTCAGGTGAGAGATTAACGGCCGTTGTTGGAGGAGGCGTTGCGGGGTTTGCGGAAGCCGCCGCGGCGCTGATTGCCACGGTCGCCGCCCTGGGGACGGCCTTCCTTGCCGGTGGTGGCGAAGTTGGGGGCGAGATCGCGCTTGCCGTAAACCTCACCACGGCAGATCCAAACCTTCACACCGATCACACCGACCTTGGTGTGTGCCTCGACCAGAGCGTAGTCGATGTCGGCACGGAGGGTGTGGAGCGGGGTGCGGCCTTCCTTGAACATTTCAGAGCGGGCCATTTCGGCGCCGTTCAGACGGCCCGAAACCTGTACCTTGATGCCTTCGGCGCCGGAACGCATGGTGGCTGCGATAGCCATCTTGACAGCGCGGCGGTAGGCGATTTTGCCTTCGATCTGACGGGCGATTGTGGAAGCCACGATCTGAGCGTCGAGTTCGGGGCGCTTTACCTCGAAGATGTTGATCTGAACATCCTTGTCGGTTATCTTCTTGAGCTCTTCCTTCAGCTTGTCAACCTCTGAGCCACCCTTGCCGATGATCAGACCGGGACGGGAGGTGCAGACGGTGATGGTGATGAGCTTGAGGGTGCGCTCGATGACAATGCGTGAAACGCTCGACTTGGCCAGACGGACGTTGAGATACTTACGGAGCTTAGAGTCTTCCAGAAGGGTGTCGCCGTACTTTTTGCCGCCGAACCAGTTGGAGTCCCAGCCACGGATCACGCCGAGGCGGTTGCTGATTGGATTTACTTTCTGTCCCATAGGTTAGTCTTTGTCCTTGATGGTTACGTCTTTGTCGATTGTGTCAACCACCAGAGTGACGTGGTTGGCACGTTTGCGGATACGGTAGCCGCGGCCCTGGGGAGCTGTGCGCAGACGCTTCAGCATGGGAGCCGGGTTAACGAAGATTGTGGAAATATAGAGTTCGCCGCTTTCAGCCTTGCGGTCGTTTTTGGCCTCCCAGTTGGCGATTGCCGAGCGGAGGAGCTTCTCGAGACGAGCGGCAGCCTCCTTGTTGGAGAACTTGAGGATACCGAGGGCACGGAAGACTTCCTTGCCGCGGACCAGGTCAGCCACCAGGCGCATCTTGCGGGGCGACGAGGGGACGTTGGTCAGCTTGGCGAAGGCAACTTCCTTCTGGGCGTCCTTTCTTGCCTGAGCGGAGTTTCTTTTTCTTACACCCATTTTATTTGATGTTCGTTTTTTTAGGGGGAATTTTTACTTGAGCCTCTTGTCGGATGACAGGTCAGCTGTTAGTGAATTGAAGGTGGTTGAAGGGCCCTTGGCTTACTTCTTCTTGTTGCCGCCGTGGCCGCGGAAGTTGCGGGTGGGGGCGAACTCACCGAGCTTGTGGCCTACCATGTTCTCGGTCACATAGACCGGGATGAACTTGTTGCCGTTGTGGACGGCGAAGGTGTGGCCGACGAACTCGGGGGCAATCATCGAAGCGCGGCTCCAGGTCTTGATGACCGACTTCTTGCCGGAAGCTTCCATTGCGTTAACCTTCTTTTCGAGCTTGACGCTGATGAAGGGGCCTTTTTTAAGTGAACGACTCATTCTTTTGAGATCTGGTTAGAAGTTAGCTACGGGATTACTTTTTCCGTCTTTCGATGATGTACTTCGAAGAGAGCTTCTTCGGAGCGCGTGTCTTGAGACCCTTGGAGTAGAGGCCCTTGCGCGAACGGGGATGTCCACCGGAAGCACGGCCCTCACCACCACCCATCGGGTGATCGACAGGGTTCATGACAACACCACGGTTGCGGGGACGACGACCCAGCCAGCGGCTGCGACCGGCCTTACCGGAACGCTCCAGGGAGTGCTCGGAGTTGCCGACAACGCCGATGGTCGCCTTGCAGGCGGCCAGGATCTTGCGGGTCTCACCCGAAGGAAGCTTCACGATCACATAGTCACCCTCGCGGGAAACGAGCTGTGCGAAAGTGCCGGCTGAACGGGCCATGAAGGCTCCCTGGCCGGGACGAAGCTCGATGTTGTGGATTACAGTACCGACGGGAATCTTGCTCAGGGGGAGTGCGTTGCCCACTTCGGGGGCGGCGTCAGCTCCGGAGACTACCGTCTGGCCAACTTCTAAGCCATTGGGTGCGATGATGTAGGCTTTTGCACCGTCGACGTAGTAGAGCAGGGCGATACGGGCCGAACGGTTGGGATCGTACTCGATGCTCTTTACGACTGCGGGCACACCGTCTTTGTTTCTCTTAAAGTCAATGATACGGTATTTGCGTTTGTGTCCACCGCCCAGGTAGCGATTGGTCAGGTGGCCTTCGGCGTTACGGCCGCCGGTGCTTTTTTTACCGACTGTAAGAGATTTTTCTGGCGTGGTAGCAGTGATCGCTCCTTTGAACACGCCAATAACTTTGTGTCTCTGCCCAGGTGTGGTGGGCTTGAATTTTCTTACTGCCATTTTCTGTTAGTAGATGAGTGTCTGATCGGGTATCCGGTGGGGCCGAAGTATGACTGAGGCGGCCAGGGGCCGTTCACCACTTGTCGGCCTTCATCGGCGGGGGCCAGGACCCGGGGGTCCGGCCTCCGGCCCGAAGGGACGTTTTAGATGTTGCTGTAGAAATCGATGGTCTGGCCTTCCTCAAGGGTGATGTAGGCCTTCTTCCATTCGTCGGTCTTTCCGCGCAGGAGGCCGCTCTTGGTGTAGCGGGCCTTGTTCTTGCCACGGACAACCTGGGTGTTGACTGCCGCAACCTTCACGCCGTAGAGTTTCTCAACGAGGTCCTTGATCTGGAACTTGTTGGCGTCGGGGGACACACGGAAAGTGTAGCAGTTGAGCTTGTCGGTCAGCCGGGTGGCTGATTCGGTCACAATGGGCTTGATTGAAATTTCCATTTTTATGTTCCTCCTGAAGGTTAGAGTTTGTTAACGATCTCAAGTCCGCTCTCGGTAATCACCATAGCCTTGTTGTTCATCACGGCGTAGGTGTTGAGGTCGGCGGCACGCATCACACGGGTTTCGGGGATGTTGCGGGCCGAGAGAGCCACATTGGCGTCGACAGCGGAGGTCACGAAGAGCACTCTCTTGTCGTCAACCTTGAGGCCTTTCTCGATTGCGAGGAATCCCTTGGTCTTGGGGGCTTCGAGGGTGAAGTCCTCCACGATGGTGATCTGGCCTTCCTTGGCCTTCAGCGACAGGGCCGAGCGGCGGGCGAGATTCTTGAGTTTCTTGTTGAGCTTGAAGCGGTAGTCGCGGGGACGGGGACCGAATACACGGCCACCGCCGACGAGCACGGGCGAGTTGATGTCACCGATACGGCTGCCGCCGCCGCCCTTCTGCTTGTGGAGCTTGCGGGTCGAACCGGAAACTTCGCTGCGCTCTTTGGACTTGTGGGTACCCTGGCGCTGGTTTGCCAGGAACTGCTTCACGTCGAGGTAGATGGCGTGTTCGTTAACGTCGATGGCGAACACCTCGTCGTTGAGGAGGGCCTTGCGGCCGGTGTCCTCACCTTTTATGTTGTAGATTGCGAGTTCCATTGACTATTTCTCTATCATTACGATTGAACCTTTACTTCCGGGAATCGAGCCCTTGATCATCATCACGTTGTGTTCGGGGATGATTTTGACCACCTTGAGGTTTTGAACGGTCACGCGCTCGTTACCGGTCTGGCCGGCCATGCGCATTCCCTTGAACACCTTCGCGGGGTAGGAGCAGGCACCCACCGAACCGGGGGCACGCAGACGGTTGTGCTGGCCGTGGGTAGCCTGGCCGACACCGCCGAAACCGTGGCGCTTTACAACGCCCTGGAAACCCTTACCTTTGGAGGTGCCGACGATGTCGACAAAATCATCCTCGGTGAAGAGGTCAACAGTAATGGTATCGCCGAGTTTGTACTCGCCGTTGAAACCCTTGAACTCGGCCAAGTGGCGCTTGGGGGTCACGCCGGCTTTCTTGAAGTGACCGAGTTCGGGCTGGGTGCAGTGCTTCTCCTTCTGCTCCTCGAATCCGAGCTGGAGGGCATCGTAGCCATCGGTCTCAACGGTTTTCACCTGGCAAACCACACAAGGACCTACTTCGATAACAGTGCACGGAAGGTTCTTTCCGTCGGCACTGAAAACGGATGTCATTCCGATTTTCTTTCCTAATAAT